>Ga0222628_1000046_pt1 | contig 62417 bp, 87 predicted proteins | sample AntAcemetageno95_FD_179860 | JGI IMG/M metagenome (GOLD analysis project Ga0222628, IMG submission 179860) | Saline water microbial communities from Ace Lake, Antarctica - #95 | ecosystem: Environmental > Aquatic > Non-marine Saline and Alkaline > Saline | place: Antarctica: Ace Lake | collected...
TTTACGTCTGTTGTACGCTAGACACTTCTTATACCCAGGAGTATAATATTTACGGTCTTCATGTCTCTGTACATGATTTCTAACATGTCTCCTGTATTGTTTGAAGTTTACCATTGTACTTACATCTGTGTAACTATATTCAGAAATATCCTGGAAACTTAGACTATCGCTGAACGCAATTACATGAGCGTCGTTAGCATGTGTTTTCTCCATATTAAATTGTCGTCTAGCTACTTTAGTAATATAACCAAAAGTATCTTGAATATAAATGTCTGGAGTAGATTCAAACATATTGAACATATACTTCATACAACTATTCAATACTCCAGATGCTCTAAGTGTTTTACTTGTGCCAACTTTCGGACACTTAGATTTCCCTTTGTGAATCTTATCATGACAAGGTTTACAAAGTAATAGTAGATTGTCTGGACTATCTGAGCCTCCTCGACTTAATTAAGAGTAATACTGATTTTCGTTACCTACTGGTCAGCAATGAGGACTTCAATAATATAAATATTATCGGTACCTCCAGAGTCACGGACTGGGAGTGGCATCCGTAAGTGAACTCTTAATTAGATCCTGATTGACTAATTACTTAGCTACTCGTGTCTGTTCAAGCCCCAGAGGTTTCCTGGGGTGCTTGACAAATTCTCCTATTTAATATTTAGAGTAATATGTTCTCTGGGAGAATATCTAAATCCATGTTTCAAACAGAATTCAATTGATTGTTTAGCACTATCATTAAATGCATCAAGAAAATTTCTTGGGTGATCAAAATTATTTTGATTTGGAGTAAATGGCATGACACATACTTTTTCTTTTGGAATATTATTCATTATTATAAATGAAAGAATTATATTATCACAATTATTCAAATAGTCTCCATATACAAATTTAACTGTATAATTATTAAATTTTTCGAATTTCATTATTAAGAACTGATCTTTATATATTGAATAAATTTCTTCGATGGATTCAATATTTTCGAGGGATTCAATATTTTTATGTGCATCTACATTGAATTTAGGGCTAATATTTAATTGAATTTCATCTAAATCACATTTATTTCGCATATTCCAAAACAAACTACCAAGTGACGTTCCATTGGTTTCAATCTCAAAATTCATGTTTGATTGAGTTGCAAGAATATCAGTAACCATTTTAATATTTTCATCATATATTGGTTCCCCACCAGTGATTAATAAAGTGTCTATGTTGGGATATTTATTTCTTAGATCGTTAATTTGATTGGATATTACTTCGTATGATGTTTTCTCTTTCGATAGTGATGCACACTTAGTATCACAAAATCCACAACACAAATTACATCCATCAAATCGAACTAGTATAACAGGTTTACCAACATTAATTCCTTCACCCTGTATAGTTTGAATGAATTCCATTATTAATTTTCCTTTTTAGTATTTATTATCTATTTTTAATCTGTTGTTTTTCATATCCGGGTACAGGGACAAATCGTCTATCGACAACATAAATATTTACATATTTACCTTTAGTCTTTAATGCAAATTTTTTAGCAAGTCCCCCATGCAATTTTTTCGTTTTCTATAAGTTCTTCGTTGTCGTCAGGAAAATAACCTGGATATAAAAGTCCTTCTTTTGAAATTTCAAAATGAACTCTAAATCCTGGAGTATCAATATTGTTTATGATTTTCATCGCTTCATTGAGTTTCATGATTACCTTCTTTAATTATTGTTTCTATCAGTGTATAATATTTTTGAATAAATTCCATTATTTTTCTCCGTTAATCGTCAAGATCCATTGGAAAGTTAATATGTTTAATAAACACTTCAATTCCTTTATCAATACGTTCAAGCGACGCTCCATCGGTATAAGCAATATGAAAATTACTTAACCAATAAAAATTACTCATTATCTGTGTTTCCATATTTTTAAACACTACTGGATATCGTTTTCTGCCTTTATCAAGTATTGGTAGTAATTTATTTTTTAATTGGTTATAATTTGGATATTTTATAAATAGTTCGACTAAGTTTTCATCTTCAATGAATTTTAACATTAATTGATCTATTATATGACTAAAAATAATATACGTTGTACTCAACACTATAGTATCTGTAATTTGTTTTCCATTCTTAAGATTGTAATATTCTTTAATTATACTTTCGCAAATATTTGGATTCGGAATATATACATGTAATAATCGTTCAATATCTTTGTCTGTCTTAGCTCCAAATTGATCCCTGAATAATTGAACCAGTGGAAAATCTCTGATTTTAAATAAACCACTAATCGTGTAATTAATTGTATCGAAGGTAATGTCAATAGACTTCTTACTATCTTTCAAATAATATTTGTTGATTAATATATCCATGAATTGTAAACAGAATCTATCATGTTTTCCGTATACTCCAAGAATATGTATGATAGAGTTGTCATCAGCTTGATCTTGTTCAACTAGTTTTATGAGTCGATATACTGGAGCAATGAATGGAGAAAACTTAATTCCAGTTATCCCTCTAAGACTAACCAGCCCACCAATCGCATGATGTTTAACTTTTTTGTCCTCGGCAAATAGTTCACCATACATCTCCCGCCAAATATCAAATTGTTTCTTCAATTTAAAGTGCCAAACAAATATGAATTTTTCATATAATTCAGGTTGTTTTTCAAGAATTTCTTTAGTTTTAATACATGATTTAAAATTATTACTTTTAATTGTTTTAACATTATTGAACGTTGGATATTTTAAGAATATTGGAATATCAAGTGACATAATATAATCATACACATCTTGATGGTGTTCCATAAAATAACAATAACATTCCATAAACTTTGTTATATCTCTGGGATTAATTTGTCCTTGAATAATACTAAATCCACCAGAATCAATTATTAGTTTTTCACCATCTTCAGGATACAATCCATTATAATATTTTTCAATCTTTTTTGACAGTTTATCTAAGGAATCATATCCAAACTCAGTATTAGAGAATCCATTATACAAAGAATATAAATATCGTTTTACATATGGTCTTAATATTTGTTTATTCCACCCACGTTCAAGAACATTACTTGTTGTATGAACATATCTGTATGTCACACGTAATTCTCCTTTTTTAAGAATATTTATTTTCAATTGTTGAAATTTGCCGAGGCCAAAAATAATTATTTACTCAAACAATTTGTTGATATTAATTAAACTATTTCTACTAAGATTTCGACTACCAATACAAGTAATACTAGATGGAAATTTACTAAATTCTGGAAGACGATTTAATTTTTGAAACCCAAATCCATGTAAAGAATAATACCATACATCGTCAACTAAATTATATACTAACATAGGAATATTCAGTAACTGACCATACTTAATAGCGTATCCAGTCCCACCATCAACAACACACATTGAACGATCAGTAATAGGGCCTATAGCTATAACTAATAAAGAATCTTTAATTTGAAAAATATTTCTCAACAATAATTTTTTTATATAATCTTTAGAAGGGAGTTTTCTATTTAAACTTCCACAAATAGTTTTTAATGTATTGTTCCATGAATATAACTCATCATCTGAATGAATATACTGACGACCAGTTGTTGAATATAATTTATGACCAGTGAATGAATGATGAATAATATCTATATGGGGAAACGTACAATTAATTAAGTGGGAAAACAAAGTGTCTGCACCTTTGGCTCCACCAGAGTGAGCAACTTTAACAGGCTGCAATTTCGTTCTCTTCTAATAGACAATATTCAGTTTGACACATCAGACAGTAAATATCAACTATATCTAGTGGATGATCATCAAAGAGTATTACTTTTCCACAATGATGACAGATTAGTTTGTATTGACTAATAATATCAAAATCTTGAATCGATATTCTGATCATGAAGTCTCCTTATGTTTAGTACATTCACAAATTTCTTTAACTCCATTTAAATCAACACCAATGTCAATAAAATCATTATTACTTTCAATATCCTCAATTATTGTATTTATTGTATTTGACACTCCATATAAATCAATGTTTTTGACTATGTTTATATCAGGATTCATATGAAGTGTTTTACATTTAAACACAATATTTCTATCGGAATTCAATATAATGTTCTGATTTGATTTTACGAGTATGTTTTTATTTAATTTGATTGTAACTAAATCATTAGTAATATCAATATCTTCAACACAATCTAATATAGTATTAATTTTTCTTTTTGTAATGAATTTATTTTTAAATTTTTGAATTAATTTAAACAACTATCCTCCAATTTTAACATCTGGTGAATGTTCATCTGCTAAACTTCCACAATTAACCGGATCTCCTTGTCGTCCAGCAGGAAGACCATTAACAAATACAGTTCCAGATCCTCCAACTAAAATTCCTGGATGGTTACAATGGGGCACATAACAATCACTTAACCTCATTTGATTTAACCCATTAGTAAATACATTTGGAGAACCAGAACACGATGGTCTAGGAGGACATCCTGGATGACCAGTACAATTGTCTGTTAATCTTGTTGCCCAAGGGCATCCCATTTAATAACTCTCCCTGTAAGTTTACAAAATTGGATCAGTTGGTGATATGACTTCACTAAGAAAATCTGCCCATAATACTTTCTTTTCAGGAAACCCCCATTCGGGATTATTTTCAATTGCAATAAGTAGAGGAGGTTTTCCTTCACCGTCAATCATAAAATCTGTACCATATATTTCTCCGTTATTATCCATATCTGCATTACCTAAAAATTCAGACATTAAAATCTGTGCAGCAGTTGCAGGTGTAGGGAGCATAGTACATTTTTCATCGGGTATACTCCAAAAACTACAATCTACTGTGGTACATGGTCCGCCCACTGTTGGACAATCAGCCATTTTTTAAACTCCTTTCTGAATACGTTTAACTAACACTTCGAGCAAATTCTTTAGCCATTCGTTCTGCTTCAACTTCAGTTTTAATTGTCCACACTTCTTTTTTCCAATTACCACAAGTATCTAGAGTGATTTTTTTACCAATCTTAAAACCAGCGACAGCACGATGTGACCATCCATAAACTTCACCACTTGGTGATCGACCCCAACTACAATCGTCGTGTTTGGAATATAGTTTAGGAGATTTTTTTAACATCAACCAATCTTGAAAACGTACTTTAGGTTTCTTGTCAGCATACACTGGAAGATTTTTTAAAGTTCGGTCTTCTGGTTTAATATTAGTTACTTCATAATTTTTTACATTATGTTTTTTGAGTCTGCCCGTTTTTATATTTATTTTTTTGACTTTGGATTTATTCTTTTGCGGTACCGCATACTCATCTTCTTCGAGTTTAATGTTCGGTCGTTGAACATCTTTGTCCATTAACTTATTCTTCTTAGCCCATCTGACTAAATCCGGAACGATAGTAAACTTCTTATCAGGAAGTTTAACGTTTTTAAATAATTCATTTGAAATCATAAAAAATCTCCAGGTAGTTATTTCTCTTTCTCTTCCTTAGTCCAGTTTTTCTCAAGAATATTAAAAAACTTTTTCTTATCATCTTTAGATAATTCAATAATAGATTCAACTTTAAATCTTTTAAGAGTATCATCAAACAATTTTTGATATTCGTCTTGATTTTCAAATATACGCACACTATCGAAATCAAAAGTTTCAAATAACTCATCGTAAGTAAATTCTACTCCATCTTCTTGTCCTTCTTTAAGAATTATTTTTAACTCTTCCTTGCATCCATGTTTCTCATATAACGATTTAGCTTTGTGTTCAACTTCTGGATACTTATGTTGTTTGCTTCTGATTATAGCAGCTTGTATTAATCTACAATCAAAATCTTTTGTAAAAGGATTAACTACAGGAAATTTTAATTCTTTGGGCATCAAAAATGCTTTTTCACCAATTTCTTCAAATAACTTCTGTCGATTTTCTTTCTTCTGAAAATATTGTCGAACAGTAATTGGTATTGTAGTCACTACAACTTCAGCTAGTGCATTATAGAAAAAAATGTCTCCTAGTTCCTGACCTTCTGTGTCAAAAATTAAGTCTTGCATAATATTGTCCTTATTTTTTAAAGAATATAAAATCAACTAATTACACTATTTCTCTAGTATAATTAGTTGATTATGTTAATGTTTAGAATGGAATGTCATCATCTGGCGGAGGAGCTTGATTAGTCGGCTGCTGTGGAACTCCCATCGCATTACCTACAGAATTACCCTGAGGCTGTTGTTGATATCCCCCCTGCTGTGGCTGTCCACCACCTTGCTGCTGATACCCTTGATTCTGAGGCTGTTGCTGTTGCTGCTGGTATCCTTGATTTTGTCCCCCACCCTGGTTCTGTGGTTTATAACTATTATTAGTGTTCTGAACTGTACCTACCGAGTTTTTCTTATCTTTGAATTCTAATTCAAAACCTTTCATTGCAATAAAATCAAATATATCCGCCATTGCAATTGCTTCTGGTCTAGACATAAAAATACCAATAGGATTCCCACTAGTTTTTAGTGAAATTACAACTTTATTTTGAGCTTTTTGATTTGATCCTTCTTTAGCTTGTTGTAAAAAATCACTAACGAAACAAGATTTAAATCCTCCACCCGACCCGCCAAAACTCGATTTACTACTATCAGAAAAGATAGCGAATTGACCAAATGTTTCACCCTGTCCACGAGCAAACGCTTTTAGACTATTACTAATAGCAAGAACTTTTTCTAGATCGGCTTTAATTGTGATTCGCCCTTCTTTTTGAAAAGTGCGACCGCCACTATCTGTTTTTGCTCCAGGAGTAACAGATACGAAACAAAAATATCTTGGTTTATAAAATGGAAGATCTGGTGCTGCGTCTTTGACCAATGAAATTCCAAATAGATTATTCGCTGGAAAAGATCTGTCAAAAATATTTTGAAGTGAAGATTGTCCTGCCATGTTGTTAATTCCTTTTTTATTTAAACGATTTCAAGAAAATGATCTGGTACAATGTTTTCCATTTTCTCATTTGCTTCCATAATTAGTTTTTCTGAATCTTGTTCTAGTTTACTCCAATTGATTCTAATTTCACCCATTGGAGATGCTAATGTTTCGTATTTAGATCTAATTGCTGAAATCCATTTCAATACATATCCGAGTGAAAGTGGTTTAAATATTATATTGTAAAAATCAGGACTAATTGTATTTAAGTCTTCATGGTTTGTACAATATACAACAACTGCTGTGTTTACTTCTCCATCTACTCGAATAGTTTTAGGTGGAGTAAATTCCCAAGTAATCTGTTTACCAAGTGAATTTAACATATTGAGAAATTCATTATTAACAACAGTATCTATCATTCCTCCACCATAAACTCCAGTAGACCCTCCACCATAATTTGATAAGCTACTACTGGTATTCCCATTGCTGTATTTTGTATTATAAAATGGATCGTCAGTTGCTCCAGTGTCAATGTACACAGCATCAATATCAATCACATATTCATTTATAGTAATAGGTAATTCATATTTCCATTGATTGTCTCCACTGTTTGTTGTAAAAGGCATCAAACAATCACCATTTATAATACAGTATTTCTTGAATGATGAATATTGAGAAAATAGGGGAAGTACGTCTTCAGTGATTCCTTCTATAATTTCATCATCGTCCATCTCAAGTAAATTTAATTTAGCTCCTGTATTTCTTTTAATATAGTTTAATAAATTCGTCCATGTTTGCATAATAAATAATACTCCAAGTCTAATCTAACCCATTTAATAAATCATCGACTATATCCTCATACAATTTATTGGTTTTTCCTTTTTTCACTTCAGGACAGTTCTCAATATGATCGATCAAATCATTTTTTGAAGTAGCTAAAAAACTAGTGAATTGATCTTCCATTAATTTTTTAAATTCATTATTGTCCGATTTAACTGGAACTAGATGTAAATCAAATCCTAGCCCATTAACCATTCTAGTTAACGGATTAAGTCCTAAATCGACATCTTCAAGAAATTTATTAAACTGTGGAGAAAAAGATTTTCCAAGTGTAACTTCTGCCATTGGAAATTTTTTAAATCCACTTTCAATTAATTCATTAAACATCAGCCTAAGTACGGTATTCACTTCGTTGATGAGCATTTACATCTCCCTTTTTGTAATTTTAATCCGTTTTAGTTGTTCTTCAAATGATATCATTTTAATATTTTCAACAATTGTTGTTATATTGGTTTTGATGATATCTGGCATATTTTGTAATTCGTTCTTTAATATTAACGGATCAATAGGAATATTATAATTCAATATTAAGTCTATTGCTTTTTTAGGACCTACATTTTTAATACCATTGATTCCATCTGCCTTATCCCCAGCCAATGCTAATATCAATACTATGTGTTTTGATGTCAATGCTCCTCTTTTAAATTTTTTATATATATACTCAATAGCTGAATTATTGTCCCAACAATCGATTGCTAATCGTTTGTTCCCTGTTTGACTAGGCATAAATCGATTAGTGAATTGTATTGTGTTTGTAAATTGACAACATTGCAATAAGTCTTTATCATTAGATATAACAACATTCAACGTGTGTTCTTCTCCACTTTCATAAAAGTTATTCTTAATTACATAATATGGAATCAAGTCACTTTCATATTCATGAAGATTATATACAACACCATGTCCTTTTATACTGCATTTCTGTTCAATTTCTTCCCAATATCTTTTCTTTAATTGTTTAAACAAGTATAAGTCTTCATCTTTATCAATGATATCAGCTAAACTTGATCGTCCACTCTTATACGAACTTTGGATAGATAAGTTTTGACTATTTTGTCCATCATCAAAAAAAGTTACAAATTTGGGATTGAATCCCCTAAATCTTTTATGAAGAAGATTTAGATAATCTCGGTATTCATTAACTAACTGGTCACTTGGACGTTTATTTTCAATATAATAGTTTATTTCATTAAATACATTGTTCTTATTATACAACCCTTTACATACCGATGCTAAATCAATATAAAAAATAATATTTGTTTTGTGTAGAGTATTTAATATGTTTTTAACTAATTCATACGTTATACTTGATTTAACATAAATATTTCTATTAGCATTATGCACATGATTTCTCCAGTCAAGATTTATAAAAAGAAATTAAAAAATTATTAAAAAATAATTTGTATATATTTTAATAATTTATATATGAAAACTGACAATATTAAAAATCTTAATCATTTTTATAACGCAACATAACAGTCTTTGCAAGATGATATAAATAATGTTCTCTTTGATTTTTTCTATAAAAAACATTAACGATATTTAATGGAGATAAAACAAAATTAGATTCATTGTGTTCTTCTAAATTATATATTTCTCCAAATTGTGGAAAATCTGGTAAACAGTTTGACATTTCATAATATTGAAAACCCATGATTTTATCACTAACTAGTTGAATTGCATTATCAAATCTTGCTTGACCATTTCCTGGTTCATCAGGACAATATATTATTGTCGTTGCTGAACTTCCACCATATACTATTCCAACTACTCCTTGTTCGATTACGGATTTAATTTTACGTTCTTCAACCATTTTAAAATCCGTTGATATTGGTGTTAGTTTTTTATCAAGTGACGTAATTTTAGGTTCTTTTTCATGTGAATATTTAATTTCCTGATGTTTGAATATATACCTATTTCCTCGTTTACCTATCAAAGTTTGGTCTGTGTCTGAAAGATTTTTCATTAAAATTTTATTACTAGTTACTTGTCGATCGAAATATTCAAACACATCGACTTTTTTAAATTTAGTTTTGTCAAATAAGTTAATATAGTAATTAGCTATTTCCATATCGTCACTTTCCGATATTGCAAACGAATCGAAAAAATAATAACTAAATGTATTATTCACTTTGTAGTTGTTAATTAGATATGACGGCACATTTAAATCGTTTTTTGCTCGAGTTAATATTTCTTCATATATATATTCATTTTTCTGAACATCTGCCCCAATATGATTAAATTTAAAAATTTCTCCAAAATTAGTACTCAAGAACCCTTCAAACCCTCCTAATACATCTCCAGCTTTTTTATCAAATTGAATATTATTATATGTGTTATTGTTTCCAAGATAATATAAAGTTGGATGAACTAATACAAGCGTTGTAAACATTTTATCTTCTTGAAATCTAATCGCTCCTTCAGGAGTTACTTTAATACATAAAAACGTTTTAACAAAAACAACATTTGTATTTCCTTTTGTTTTACCTTCATCTTTTGAGTATATTGTCATTGTAATGCTGGGAAATTTATTTCTATCTATATCACTTATCATTTGTCGCAAAACTGGTTGAGAAAAAAATAATTTAACTAAGCAAAATGAACTTTGCTTGAGTATAGGTGATCGTATAAATGCACAAAATGAGATATCAGAGTACGATATCCCGTTTATTGTTAGTAATATTTCAAAACTTAATTGTGATTGGGCTCCCATAATATTTGTCTCGTATGTTTTGTCCTCGGAAGATTATCCCGAGGCCAATGGTTAATTATTAAATCTTTTCGAACCTTTTTATCCCATCTTTGTATCCATAAAATTCAAGCATAGCTTTTTCCATTTTAACCCCGGAAAACTTCAACTTCTGAAATTCGCCGAGGCCAAAAATATATTAAATTTGAATATTATATGATCTTACACTCTCTTTAAACCACTCAGGAAATAATTCATTATCGTATTGCATTAGTCTATTAAAGTTTCCGTCAAGAATAAAGGTTTCTGCCCAGTCTTTATCTGATCGAATTGATCTACCACATCCCTGAACTATTTTAATAATAGCCATTCTTGAATACCATTTACTATTCATATTCATTTTAGTTTTAACCCATATATCACCAATGAATTGATATGGAACTTTCAAAAATATTTGAAATCTACTTAAATCATCAACTAAATCAACTCCCTCAATTATTGACGGCGAAACAATAACATTTGCTTTACCTTCTGTAATGACTTTGTCTAAATTAAGCAAATCTTTCTTATTTGGGATTAGCATGTTAGACGCATATTGGCTTGCTGCTAATATTCTTTCAGCATTGTCGTATGAAACTGTATGAATTATTCCGTTTATTTTCTTACCGTCGTTCTTTTCGTACAAATATTTAAGTATTCGATCAATAGTAATAATAAACTTTGGCATCATTTCATCTTTATTCTTATATGTCAATTTACCAAGATTATTTACAACATGAACTGTTCTGTTCTCTACTGGGATTGTTGAACCTGTTTGTTTAAAATCATATTCAGGTATTCCTAATTCCTGACAAAACTGATTTACTCCACAAATTGATGCTGACATAAATAAGCTTTTCTTAACTCTATCACCAATAAGTGATTTAAAATACTCATGAACTTCAAGTGGTTTAACTTCAATAGTTTTAGATTCTTCTCCATTCTTCTTTGTGAACTTTACTAAATTGTAAACCCATTGAGTAGTACTAGACAGAAACATGTCATATTTATCATAAATATCAGTAAGATTTTCTTTTACTCGATTTAATTTACTAACATGAGTTTTATACTTTTTTATCCTTTTCAGTTTCATTATTAATATTTCAAGTTTTTTAATAATTGGATTAATTTCGTTATATGCTTCGTCAATATAATCAGAAATCAATGATAATACTTCTGGATTTTGGAATGATGCATTTTTAATATGTTTATTATTCGTTAACTTATTAACTTTCTGTATTAGATTTTTAAAATCCACACATAATTCACCACCAGATTGTTTTGTAATTTGATATGCCATGAAAGCTAATTGATCTTCTGATAATGATAATGTTGCGTAATCACAAAGAATCTTTTGAAGATTATGTGCTTCATCACAAACTAATATCTTAGGTTTTAATGCACAAGAATTCATAAAATAAGCATAATTTGTTACCCCAACTTGACCAGACATAAATTTTTCTTTTTGTAATAGATATTCACAACGATACTCTTTTGCCGCTATACACTTTTTTGCACCCATACATAACGGACTACCAAAATGCACATCAAATTCAATATTCTCCTTTGATGTTAATGGAAACTCTGCACACTCATAATTCTTTGCGCTCCAGATATGATTAAAGTCAGAACGGTTATTAAAAGATTCAATATATTGTACTTGAAGTTGTCTGGTTGAAGATAGGATCAAAATAGGTGGTCCAGTTTCATTACTTTTAATATTTAAATTGTCATTTAATTTTGCAAGAGCTTTACCTACTGTAAAACATATAGCCGATTTACCCACACCGGTTGGACTTTCTAACACAAAGTGGTCAGTTATTTGATCGAAGGATTCAACAATATCATGAATAATTTCTTCTTGATTAATTCTAAACTCTGGGAATGGGAAGGCATTTTGAATTGCTTGTTTGTATTTTGACAAGTAGTTGTTCTCCTTTTATTGTGAACGACTATATTTATATAATCGTTCACATGTAGTTGTTATTGAAACATGCCAAACTCATCAAGGTGAACTGTTGGTATTAGTGAAACAGTTTCCCCTGGCGACTGTGCTGATACACTAATTGGACACACCTTACCAAAATGACTCGGATGGACATGTTTCACTTCTGTTGGGGGCATTGACATATTTGGTGGGATAAAACTACACTTGTTGACTAATATTCCTGAATATAAATTCTTAGTATCATACAAATAATTTCCCGATAAACCAACACTCGAATTAGTCATATTTGTGTTTTTAGCTTTCAAGAAGTACTTAATAATAAACAACTGATCAACCTTCATTTCATTTTTATAGTTGCCTTTGGCCACTTCTGTACATAACCCAGATATTCTTGTTAAGAATGGTTGAAGGAGCATTTCAAGAAAAACTACTCTTTTATTATTCAAATCAGTAAACGCTTTAGGTTCACCTAGACTATTAATTAAAGTCTGACGAATTACATCAACTAATGTGAATGGTGCTTCAAAGCCATAACATTTATGATACAATGCTCTTGAATAATCATCAAAAAATAGAGTATCTAATTTATCAATTACTGCTTGTTGAGTTTTCTCTTTGACGGAGAAACGTTTGCTTATAACTTCTACAACATTTACCATCTCCTGCTTCGTGTGAGCAAGTTTGTACTTTTTCATATATTTTTGATAAATTGGATCTTCAAAATCTACAAATAATTGTAAGAAAAATTCCAATGACATATGATTACGAACAAAGATTGCAATGTCATTCTCTGCATAGAGAGTGATTGAATTAAACAAACTAAATATCTTACAACTTTGTTTTTTAATTGTAATCGGATAATCTATTGCATACATCATACATGTGTAGTAATTCGCGTTTAGATAAAAATGTTCGTGATCCATCAAAGTAGGAATAAAAAACTCTGTAAAATGATGAATTTCATCAGTTACGTTATTTTTAACATCAATCGATACTTTTGAATATGCAGAATTATTGACTCCCAGATAATTAATTCGTTTTGTTATTTTAATTTCGTGTACCGAGAGATAGTTGTTTCGTTGAGCTGAAAGAAAATTAATTGCATTTGCACAGAATGATTCTATGAAATTGTATTGGTATTGTCTTATTGATATTGGATTAACGTATGAAAAAAAATCATTATTTTTTCTATATTTTAGTAGATTCATATATTATTCCTTTTGGATGAATATTTATGTTTATAATTACGTATTTTTGACATAGTATGGATAGTTAAGTTATGTTTTTTAGCTAGATCAACATTAGTTATACTAGTAGTTAAAATTTCATATTCTATATATTTAACTAAATATTCAGTCATATATCCATTCAATGTATCTGTTATATGATTCCATTGTTCTTCATTAAATATATTAGTAACATGACCCCAATTTTGTTTTGTTAAAATATTTTTAATAATTCGAAGTGTAAATTTATTATTATAATCTATAATATCTTGTTTTGTTTGAAGTTTATTTAATAATACTAAGTTTAAACATTCTATAATTTCATTTTCTTTAAACTTAGTATTGACATTATCTGAACCTAAACTAATTCTACTTCTTTTTTTATCTACCATGTCATTCATATTTCTTAAATGTGTACCACTAAATAAGTGTAATGGATTTTGACAAGACGGGTTATCATGGGAATGACAAACACATTCATTATCACAAAGTGGACCATTATATAATTCATAAACATATCTATGGGATTTTGTACTTGTATTGTCATGATAAAAAGTGCCATATCCATCTTTATCTCTGTACTTTTTCCATTCCCAACAAACATTGTAATTTATTGACCCATCAGTATTTAAGGGGACATGTACTTTTTTCCAAAATCGACGTAGTTCATATTCTGATAAATTATTTCGGTTCCATGAATCTAACAATTCGTTACTTAATAAATTTGTTTTATTTAATAATTTTTCATCCAACATAATTGTTCTCCTATAAGAAAAATATGAAGCATTAAGAGTTAGAAAAAAATGTATAGGCATTTCATTTCAAAGAAGCTATCTTTAGTCCTCTTAATACTTCACAGTTAATATTATTAACGAATTAATCGTTAATAAATTTAATTAATGTATCTACAACTTTTTTAGTTTCTCCATCATGACTAACTGAAGTATCCATATGATACTCCCCGTCTGTTATGATATCTTTCAACATTTTCTTTTTAGCATCTGCACAATCAGATTTAACAGTCAATAATTCGTGGAGGGACTTCATAGTTCCATGAGCTATAATTCCTTCGCTTTAATATTCGAAAAAGATCGCGACTCATTTTCCGGGAAATCGTTCACCCTGCTGCATGTTATCCATGCAGAGTAGACTATATCTTTATCCTATAAGTTATAGGATACTCTCTGTTTCCCTGGCTCGCATTTCCAGGTACTCCCTTACGGGATAGTCGTTACACCTTCAATATATGTCGTTAAAACATATAGAGCTTGGCTCGGTATTGACCTCAGCATTATCTGTTAGGAAGTCCACCGAGTTAAAAGAGTTTTTTATACACATATTACTATGTGTAGGAGACCGATTCGGTTAATCTCCATCTGACCCAAACGTTTTCCTCCGTCGTTCGATTTACCACGCAAAGGTTGCTTCGTTATAAAACGACATTTACCAAGGTCACGAGCAGCAACAATTTCAGAAACCATCTTATAGAGTTTAAAAGTGTAAATTGGTACCACAAACTTATTCTTAATAATAACATCATTATTGATTGTAAATGGTAATTCAAACTTTAACTTATCTTTCATATAATTTAAAGTCTCTTTTTTAATCTTAATATGTTCAACATGTGATCGGTTTTGTTTGATTAATTTTTTAATATTTAATACACTGAAGCTTGGTGCTTCAATGAAAAATCCATTAGTCTTAACATCTTTAATAAATTCTTTAACAACTTGAGGATCTTCATTCATTCGAGAAATTAAATTACTAACATCTGTATAATAATCAGTAGTATTTAGATTACTAATTATATTTTCGTTAATTTTAGTCAACTCAGAAATACAACAGTTTGGGTCGTTTAACATTTGTTCTTCACTTAGCATTACTTCTTTTGAAACCACTCCTTCAATCAACTGACTGATGTTCATTCTGCTGTAACAGCCAAAGGAATTGAATATACAATCAATAGGTCGATTGCAACTCATAGCAATTGGTCTTAACTCATCTGGTAATGGATCACTTGCTATTCCTTTTCCTGCATACGCTTGTGTTACGAAGAGATTCGTTATTTCTCTCCTTCTATACATTTCTATATAGGCCAGACTATATCACGATCCAATCAAATTGGACCCGCCCCGTTTCCACTCCACTAAGAGTGTACTCTACTTTCTTCCATCTATTATAAAATAATAAATGTGATTTCGATAGTCGTTGCACCTTCAATAATAATATTTAATATATTATTAAAGCTTGGCTCAGGATTATCTTCAGCATTATCTGTTTAGAGTTTCCCTGATAAAGAGGCGTTATTCGATTAAAATTACTTTTAAAAGTCGCTATTTTACAAACGATTTGCAAACTTATCTCCCTTTTGACTACCACTCTCACGAGTAATTTCTAGTTCGATTAAATATTTAGCATTTTTAAGCATACTAGCATTCGCAGAAATAGTATCTGGAATATACATCATATAATTTTTAATTATTTGTTTTGCATAATCGCGATTAATCTTATATTGTAAATCATTAAACGGAGCAATAATACTTTCATCTGTTTGCATATTGACAAGTTTATCTAGACACTTTTGAAGTTTTCCATCTATTAATTGAGGAACTTCTTTCTTATAGAGTTTATGAACACTTATTCCGGTAACTTTACCACCTTTAATTTTTGAAGTAATACCATCAACTTTAATCGCTTGAGTGCTCTCGTTATTCAAATTCAATAAATCTGAAAGTGTTAGTGAATTATAAAAACGAGTCATCTTAGTTTTAATAGTTGAAAGTGATTCAAATGCTCGCATTGAACTTGGTTTAAGTACAGAACAAACAACATTACCATGTATTTTTTGTCCAACATTTGGAAAGTATTTTAATGATCCTTCTACATCATTATATGAAGGCAACAAAATAGTATATTCAAATACAGGAATATACACTTTCTCACTTAATCTAACTTTGGCTCTTTCTAAAAAACTTTCACTCAATAGTAGAGAATCTTCGTGGTTAACCTTTATGTTCGAGATAAATCGCTACGGTTCTCCCCGGAATAAATCCCGCTGTATATTTCTATACAGAGCAGACTATATCATCATCGACATTAATCGATGTTTTGTGCTTCCACTCACTTGAGTGTACTCCCCAAAGGGATAGTCGTTGCACCTTCCTCTCTAGCACAAGAGGCTTGGCTCAGGATTACCATTTAGACTTAGGCTTCCCCTGAATTCACAAAATTTGCATTTATTATTACTAATAAATGGGGCTTAATATTTTAACCCAAAACCATTTATATAAGCTGTTAGTGTATTATAACCAAATGCTGGAATACCATTCTTAAAATTATCATAACTATATATAATATCACCCTTTTTAAAAGGTTGATCTTTCGATAGCATATAAGTTAATTTAGAACAATAATATCCTGTAGTCTTCTGATACAGGGGAATCTTATACTCTTTAAGTTCGTTTAAATTAGTGTAAAAAATAATAATTAGTTCATTGCTATTAAATACAACATAGCCATCATCTTTTGCAATACATAACCCAAGAAAGCTTGTTTCAGATAAATTACGATATTCATTTGAAATAACATAAGGTATTTGACAATTTTCATGAGTTATTGCTTGTGCTGCTTGTTTGGATGCCATTTGAGCTCTAGTTGAATCACAAGCCCCTAAAAATGGTAATGTACTAAGATTAACACTGGTTATTTGCATAAACTCTCCTTGTTAAGTGTGTTCTTAAATCAAATATAAAAATAAAATAGTATATATTTATGTTATTTATATATCAAATCAAAGAAAACAATCACACGATCAATTTAATGATCGTGTGATTTTTATATATTTATTCTGTTGATGTCATTTGTTTCTCGTTGTCTTTAATTAAATTGTTGAGTAATATTAAATGACTATATAGTTTTAAATCCTCCTCGTAGGAATGTGTCCAATATGTTGACAATTCTTCATGTTTTTTAGGTGGTGATTTTATAAATTTAGCATGACTAACTGAAATAACATTAATATTATCTAAATGGTCTTGTCCAGCTTTTGCAAGTTTAAAAAACGCATCCGGATCAATACACTCAAATACTCTACGTCCCCAAAAATGTAATTGAAACCCCCACAATTCATCAAGTACCCACTTAGCAATAACGTGAGCAGTTTTTCCGTTACCATCTTCGTTAGTAATGTGAGCAGTTTGGTCGTTTTGTTTTTTAATATTATCCATATCTAAATAGAATGGACATGTTCTAACTGTAAGATTGCCAATTCGACGACTAAAATGTTCAATCATAAAAATCTTCTTTAAGTTAATTGATTAACTAATTCTGTTAAGTCTTCTAGTTGTTTACTTGAAAGATCTGATTTTGTGTCTTCTAAATGTTTAGTTATATTATTTATGCCAATTAACATCTTATCTTTTTCTTTATTTAATTTCAATATACTTGTTGTTATAATTTCAGGTATAATATGCTGTTTATTATCAATTTTAAATTTATGATAATGAAGTTCTCCTAACACTCGAACATAATCTCCTTTTACTATATTATTTCTAGTATATTCAGCATTTTGTTTCCAAGCTTTAACTAAATGTTTTTCAGTTGATTGGATAAATTTTTTCTGCTTATTGCTATAATAAGATTTGTTAGTAAATAAGAAAAATTTAACACTAACTACATTATCATTTAAATCTTCAGGTTCACTTCCTACATGTCCAATTAGTGAAATCATATTTTCGCAAGAACTCATGTAGTATCCTTTTTTTTGTTTTACTGAGTTATAAGTGTCATTGGATTAACATATGGTATATATTTATTCAGTCTTGATATTTTTGAACATGAATAAATTTTAGTATCATGTTTTTCAGTCAATTCCCCAATTATTTTGCCAATATTTGTATAATGATTACTAATATTAGCATTTGTTAATGGTATTGATTTAGATTTACTTTTATATTCGTTATGAAAGTTTTTATTATTTTCTTTATCTAAACACATATCAAAACCGAATAAATATATCTTTTTTAGTCCAATATAATTTGCAAACGATAAAGCTGCTGACCCTGTATTGTTGCATTTATTTTTCCCGTCGATTAATGGATAAAATACACCCTTCCTTTGTATCCTAACAATGTCAGAACTTAATGGTCTTTTTAATTTACCACCATATTCTTTTTCTAACTGAGTTAATTTAATAGTACATTTCAATTCATCAATATCTTTATAAAATGTATGCCAGAAATAACGATCCATAAATAATAAATAATCAGTATCGACAATAGTATATGACATATTTGTACCGATAGTTGTATATAACTTATTTAATTCACTAAATTGAAATTTTGAATCAATTAGTTGTTTAATCGATGGTCCTCCACCAATTATTATTCCTGTTTTGTCTTTATGTTTATCTTTAAAATTGAACAATCTAGGTTGTTGTTTCACTTTTGGCCTCGGACAATTCTTGATTTAAAATACTGTTCTTGAAATTGAGTAAACTCTCGTATTTCAGTATCCGAATAGTTTTGTCCAGGTTTGACAACAATTAATTTGTCATCATCATCATCTAATCGATGTATTATTGCAATACATGACCCTGTGAATTTCTTGACTGGTGTACTAACGCCTAATACATATGCATCTAATTCTTCGCCATCGGGAGCTTTTGTGTTAGGTATATATCCATAGTTAACAGGATATGTATATCCATGTTTAGGATGTTTAGTACCTAACATTCTGTCCATCACTACAGATACTTCAGTATTGAGATATTGTTTTGAATAACTCATGTTCTTATTTTCAAATATAGGATTACTAATCATTTAATTAATTACTCCTGTTTAAATTCAGCGATTTTGTGAGTAGTCAAGAATTTAGTATTAATATAACCAACAGTCCAGATCATTTTTTGTTCATCAGTTAATTTACTATATGGAACACACCATGGATCAAGTTGTCTTTTGAAATCTCTATGTTCTCCATATTTCCAACCGTCATTTTGTATTTTTTCTAAGAAATATTCATGAACATCAGGAGATTGTGCATCAGGGTTATTAACAATATAATTGAAGTTGTCGACTAAATTATTAAAACAATGAATGTCTAAATCTTTAAATTCTCGAAGTTCTGAACTGTATTTTCCCATTTTTTGAGCTTGAATTAAGTCGTATATTTTTCTGATATTGAAATATCTGTCTTTCATAAAAAATTCTCCTTATTAATATTATTGATTTTTTCCAAGTATAAATCCAAATCCAAATGGAAAAACGAAAAAACTTAACATACCTTTGAATATTGTCCAATATTCTGTAGAATCAAAATTAATTGATTGACACATAATGAACATAATCACACAACCGTATATAATACTTATGCTTATAAGAACATTTTTCAAAAAACACCACCTTTTTGACCTCAGCAAGACTCGAAAATCCGCCGAGGCCAAAAATGTTAACTATAAATTATTAAGAAATTCAACAAACTGCTCGTAAGTAATAATCTTACAACCATACTTCTTAGCAGTCTTAATCTTATTTGAAGTTGAATTAACATCATTAGTTACCAAAATATTAACTTCTTTAGTAACACTCTTAATAAACTCTAATCCGTTCTGTTTAGACAATTCAACCCAATAATTTCTAGGTTTACTATTCTTACCAGTAAAACAAACATTGATTTTTTTAACTTCCTTAATATATTTACTATCAATCATTTCATTTAATTCATTACTCACTTCTAATAATGGTCCTAAATCATCTAAAAATTCATATAATAATATTGCTCTTTCTGGACCGACACCATCAATTTTCATTAATTCATTAACACTCATTTCACTCAATTCAAAAAGATCGAATTGTTTTAATATTTTTTTACTCATTCTAGTACCAACACCAGAGATATTAAAAGACGATAAAATATTGTAATCATATATGGGTTTAGATTTAACTTTTTGTATTTCACAGATTAAATTATTAGCCGACAACTCAGCAAATCCACTCAATGTGATAACATCAGAATAAGTCAGATCAAGTATTTGTTTTAATGAAGTTATCCCCTTTTCAAGAACTAATTTTTTAATTGTTCCTGGGCCAAGTTCTTCAATACCAATTCTAACAACACTATCAGTTAGTACTTTAACGATTCTCCCTGCACATTGTCTATTAGGACATATTAAATTAGGCTCATCATAAACCAAAGAACTTTGACAATCAGGACATTTAAAGGTACTGATTACTGTTCTATTAGGATCAGTAGATTTTTCAACTATTCGTTTAAATTGAGGAATAATTTCACCACACCTCTCTATTTCAATAGTATCTCCAACACAAATATCATTATCTATAACATATTTAAAATTATGAAATGACATTTTTCTATTATCAATGCCTTCAATAACAACTTTCTCAACTATTCCAACGGGAGTAATTGTGTGTTTCCCACTTTGTAATTGAATATCAAGCAATTTAGTAATTCCAGTAGGATTACCAAATTTCAATGACATATTTCCAAGGTAATGATGAGAAGTTTCACCAAGACTATCGAAATATTCTTGATCTTTTAATTTCAAAACAAGACCATCTAATGGATATTCCCATCCTTTTAACTGTTGTATATATTTATCCCAATCAATTAATTTTAATTGGGATACAGTATACTCGTTTGAATATTTTCTATAATCAATAAATGTTAATATTTTATCAAACTTTGGATCACTAACCTCTTCTGTTGCTAGGAGACCAATTACGGCACTTCTGGGTATTTTATATTCTTTTCCATTCTTTCTTAATAATTCGTGTTTGTGTTGTTCAAATACATTCTTAAGAAGAATTATTTCACCAAGAACTTCTATTCTAGTATCTACACCCGTATACATTTCAAAATTAATAAGAGGAAGTTTGTGTGTGATATTTTCACCAACTTCACCTGTGTCCCCTGAAGTAGATAATGTGCCAGTGTCTCTATCTATTTTACCAGCAATACCATCAAATTTAGGTTCAAGTTTAAATACTTCGTTTTTATCTCTACTTACAGATTCAGCCCATTTAATTAATTCTGTTGAGTAATAAAATTTAGCAAGAGAAAGCATTTTTCTTTTGTGAACAACTTTATCTAATTTATTATTCTTTGCAATTAGTGAATAGCTACCTTTAAAATCTAATATGGGATTATTTGGATCACGAGTTTTTAATTGTTCAATTATAGTATCATAACCGTAATCGCTAATTTGGGGGTCATTCATATTCCAGTATTGAAAGTTAAAATATTTGATTTGTGCAACTAATCGATTTATTTCTGCAACATTAGATTCGTTAGACATAGTAATTTTCCTTTTTTTTAGTTAATAGTTGCTTACAAGTAACTTTTTATTTTATGGTTTCGTACAGCATCATTCGCAAGTTGATCAGCAAGATTATTATATCTATCTGTTGCATGAGCTTTAACTTTAAAAAATTCAACATCGTCAAATTTAGCTAACTCATCTTTAGTTTTCTGTATTAACTCTTTATTTTTAATTGCTTTATTCTTTGTTAATGCTCCGATTGAATATTGACTATCTGAATAAATTTCAATCCTTATTGAACCATCAACATTCTTTAATGATTGAACTGAAAGTAATATTGCATTCAATTCAGCTATATTGTTTGTTAGATTATCTCCGAGATATTGGGATAGGTGAAATTCTCTTCCATCTGGATATAATATTACTGCTCCAGCTCCCGAAGGACCTGGGTTTTTTGGCATCGTACTTCCATCAGTGTATATTCTAATTGTCTCGTTCATGCCGTCCATTCCTCATCTTCTTTAATAATTTGCCAACAATGGTCTTTTGTATGTATTGGAAATTCAATACAATTATCGCCATCACAATCACAATTAACTGCCCAAAATGCACCCTCCAAGAATTGAACTATTCCTCGAAATGAAGATGTTGTTTCCCCACTATGAACTTGTTGTACTATGTCGTTTTCAAATATTGGAATATTATTAATATCCCTTTCGCCAGTGCATTGATCAATACTTTTAATATTATTGAAACTAAGATAATTAGCATCTAACCAAGGTCTTAATTTGATTGGGATTTCTTTAAGAGTAAATGTTTCAACAAATACAGAATCGATATTTTTTGTTACTGTGTATCTAAATAGATTTTTATCCATATCAATCTTTGTCTCCATCTAGTATTTCCCATTGCCGAGTTTCACTAAATACTGAAAAAGCAAATTCATCATTAATTACCCAAAAAGTACCTTCAAGAAATTTAACTGTTCCACAGAATAGATCACTGTCTTGATCATCATTAATTCTCTGTACACAATCATTTTCAAAAATAGGTTTTTCATGAGCATCATTTTCACCAGTGTATTGATGAATACTTACAATATCATTAACACTACAATAATTAGCCTCTAACCAAGGTCGTAATCTATCGGAAATGTCTTCTATTCTGAATATTCTAATAAATTTAATATTGTCACGATTTCTAACAGTGTACTTAAATGTATTTTTACACATGATTGTCCTCCGTTAATCAAATTTAACTCCAAAAATTGTAAAGCATGGACTAACTGTTTTTACACTCCCACCAGTACTTGTTTTAGTTCTAGCAAGCCTCCACCCAAACACATTAGTTACTACATCATACGTTTTAAGATATTCGTTCCATAACCATTTACGATAAACAAAACTAAACATTTTACATTTGATTTGATTTATCATGATTTATCACATATGTTTGATTAATATTGAGGGGTTTACTCATCATGATCTCAACAACTTGGACAAAACTAACTGGTTTAAAATCATTACAATCAACACCAACATCCATTGATTTTCCTAACCCTTCTGTTTTACCATGAGCATGACCATACAAATGCCATGAACCATAATTACTTGCAGGCCATGTCATCATTGGATAATGACAACAAATGACTTGCTGTTTATCAAATACTGTTTGCCAAATATGGGATCTCTTAGGTTCAGTACTCTTCTTTAACCAATAATCGTGTGATCCAGGAATGAAAATATGATTGCCATTGAGTTTTTTAATATAGTTTTTTAACACATATAAATATTCTCTACTTGCTAAACAAAAATCTCCAACATGTATTGTCATATCCTGTCGAGTAACAATATTATTATGGTTTTGAATAATTGTTTTATCCATCTCTTCTATGTCTGAAAATGGTCTATTACAATATTCAATAATTTTTTTATGGCCATAGTGTTCATCAGAAGTGAAATAATACATTACATACCATCTCTTTGTGTATTAGTAAAATATACCATATCATTAATCCCATGTTGTGATTTTAAATATTTTTTAAAACATAATTCACAAACTAATTCTTGCCCATGATCGTCAGTTGAATAAAAGTCATTTTCTGGTGTACATTGACTTACTTTTTTACATACACAGCAAAGACAATCTTTATACCCACGATCTTCATGGATTGTTCTAATGGGATCATTTAATGAAATTTTACTGTCACAATTTTTCATTAATTCATTAACTCTTTTTTGTGCATCCGTCAATTTAATTGGTTTTTTCTTTTTGAGTTTTTTCATAAATTTTCTCCTTTATTCTCAAGCAGATCTATTGTACTCAACAATGATTGATGCCAACCAAGCATGAAGAATTTGCCAGCAATTTCAAGTTCATGTTTTGTCAGTTCAATGTCATCAATATGATATCTCATGATTTTATTAAATCTTCTTTCTCCTTCGCTTAATTCAGTTACTGTGTTTTTAGTTTTATATTTTGGCATTGCTTAGGTTCCTTTTTAATTTTAGTTTTTAAACGACTATTTTACACCCAAGGAAAGTCGTCAACCTTTCGTATAGCACGAGTTTCAGCTAGTGTTCCCTAGTAGAATGGTGAGGTTAGTGGATTTCCATCCGTCGACTTTCCCACGCCACGTCATCGGATAACCGATCATCCTACAAATTCAGTTATAGGAGTTGAACCTATCTCGGATCGATCCTGTAAAGCGTCACCGGTCGCTTTCGAACTGAATATTTTAAAACAAATCTATCCTTTTTTGAAGAATGTCAGCATACTTTGACATAAATTGAAACTGTCTACGGAGTAAATATCTTTCTTTTTGAGGTAAATTCAAAAAATTCGGGTTATTCGAGATAAAAGAAGTCATAATAACTACCGTCAATTTTATTGATACCATATTCAAGATATTTAACACTGTCATATATCTTACTTGCACAAATAAGTGCATCTTCAATAGTATAATAAACTGTAGATTGTCCCCAATTATCTTTCATATATTCATGTAAATCAGTTAAATTCTCTTCATATTCCAATTGACTAAAATTATCAATTGCAGAAACATGTGCTACTCGATATGCTATTCGTTTATCTTCAATAGAAACTTTAACTTTAGTTTCTTTTTCAATGATATAACTATCTGACGTCTTAAGGATATAAATTCCGTTGTCTTTGCTCATGTTATTCTCTCTTCTTTTTAGTGTTTTTATTTGTTCATTGAAAGACGGAGGGTCGCATAATTGAAATTCTAGAGGGACAGCCATTTGTGGTGCTGACAACAATTCTGATAATATACATGTGATTGTCATATCTCTCCCTTTTCAATTTTGTCAACTTGACCAGTTTGCCAATGACCCATCCAAATACGTTCATGAATAGATAATTTTTCAATATCGACATCAGAAAACGAATTAATGTTTCCTAGCGTTGTTTTATTCGGTTGATATAACGCTCCAAGAGTCGGGCTCAGGTTCATTGCAAGTGTCTTTTCACCAAACTTTTTTACTGCTGGTTGATCTGGATCATATCTCCAAAATCTTTTATTGTCTTTATTTTTATTAATAACAAACATATTACATAATAGAATTTCAATAAAACTACTATACGGAGTTCCAACAGTCAGAAGATGTGACATGATGTCTTCATAATAAATCACAGGGGATTTTTTGACTTTATTATTAGTTTTTAATATCTCCTTTACATTGTTCATAATTTCAATTGCATCAATGTTTTTTACTTCCCCAGTGAAATAATCAAAATATGATTTATTATTAATTGATTCTTTAAATCCTTGAATTTTATCAATATTATTTGGAATCTCTTCTGTATTGAATTCAATTATATATTGTTTTAATTCTGGGTTGTGAATAATATTTGTTAGATGGTTTTGAATGAAATCTTTTACTGATTGGTTAATTTCTAGATTGGCTGAACCACTGTGATGGAACGCTTAATGTTCAAAAAGAATCGCTAATTCTTTTCCGGAACTATTTTTTTGTTCCTGCTCTATATTTCTATAAAGAACGGACTATATTACCATCCTTTTCAAAGGATGTTCTCTACTTCCACTCGCTTGAGTGTACTCCCCATGACGGGATAGTCTCTGCACCTTTAATATAAATATTAGCAATATTTATAAAACTTGGCTCAGTATTGTCTTCGTCTTTACACGCTAAGAGATCTACTGAATTCAAAGAATTTTTCGACTAGGATTACTCCTAGAAGCGACCATTTTCATTAATCGCATTATTAGCTGAGTCAATCTTTCCGAAACAACTTGACCAGAAACAACTCCAACACACTCTGTAGGTAATTTTCTTGTACCGAAACATTTTCGACATAATTTAAAATTCGGTGTTTGACATGTCATTGGTGATCGTATTAATATTTTCAAATTAATAAGTGATCTTGCTGTAGGTAGATTAAGAATCTCCCAATCCATTGCTGAATCTTGTGGATCTTTATAATATTTACCAACAAGTGATTTTGCATGTTTCTCACTGAATATGATAAATTCAATACCATGTTCTGTTCCACAATCTTCTTCGATAATCTCAACTATTCCAAGTGCCATTGTTAACGTTCTTTCGAGATAACCACTGAGAGGAGTTTCTGATGCTTTATCAACAAGCAGTTGATTCAATTATATTTCTATAACTGTTGGACTCTATCTTGTAAGAAATAGTGTAATTTATTAATTACCCGTCGTAATTCTTTTTCAGTTAATCCTTTTTCTTTTTCAACAATAAGTTTTTCATATAAATATGAAAATTTATAAAATTCAACAGATTTTTTTATTGATTGTAATTTATTAGTATAAAAAAATGGTAGGACTAATTCTAATTGTTTATCAAAAATCAATACATATTTATTGTCTGTTAATTGTTTAACTTTACCAATATTTTTAAATCGTTTCTTAATTTTATATAATACTTGAATACTTTGACTGTATATCACTATCCGAAATTTATAACATTTGTGATATTGTTTAACTTCAAATATTCCTTTTTCAGAATCAAATAAACCTAATATGTACTGAGGATGCATTTCTTCTTACCTTATCGTATAGTCTCTGAGATTTCTTACTAATGTTATATTAATAAGCCTTATCTGCTGATTGCCCAATTCTTTAAATTTTAACATTATAAACCTGTTATAATGTATTAAAGACTCTAAGGGGATTCCAGCATATAGATAAATTTTAAAAGAGCCTTGTTGTTAACCCTTACGAGAACCTGGAGAACCAAGAAAATAATCCTCGATACTTAAACCTTTCATTAAGTGAGTACAAGTTGGAGTAGGAACGACAATATTTTCAGTATCTGCAACATAACCTATATTTATACAGGATCGTGCAAGTTGTTGTTTCGACATCCTACTGCCACTTTTATAAAGACGAAACAAATTTGATTTTGGATCCATTGAAGTAACACAATAATCAGTCAATGTTTCGTTCAAATAGAAACCCAAATACGGATTAAAATGTGGAAGTTTTTGAAATAATTTTTCAGTTTTATCATCAACAACATTAGCCATTTCACCAACATCTATAGTTGGGTTATGATTAGTTGAAGATATAAAAAAGAACAAACGTTTACTAAAATCAGTTAATTGGTCATAGAAATTATCTGGATCATATTGATAGAGGATCTCACTAATTTCATTAGATTCATTCTTTGCAACAGTTTTATTAATAAGAACTGTATCGAAACCTAACCATTTATTCAATAGACACACACCATAAGTATAATGATTGTCTTTGAATTTAACTGGTTGTTGAAGATGATCGTTCCAATAATCGAAATCTTCTGGTAATTTTTCTAATTCGTCTAACTCAATTATATCATTTTTCCAACTATCAAAGTCTGGATTAATGTCTTCTGTTAGAATATAACAACAATATAATGCTTCATGTCTAACTGTACTAAGCATTTCATTATTTGAATCGTATCTAAATGTGTTCTTTAAGAATGCCTTTTCTTTCATTTCTTTTAGAGCTTCGACACTATTTATTATATAGATCGCAAGCTCGTCACCATCAAAATCGGCATTAAGGGGAGCTAACATCAATGGTGATAATCCAATTGACAAATCATCATCATCAGAAGGTATTATTTCAACACATGGTATTGAATGGCGCCATAGCGAAGGTTGACGGTTAAGATAAGCAAGTTTACTAAGTCGTTTAATTTCTGGTTTCATAAATTTCCTTTCTCGAATTAATTATACCAATAATAATGACCCTCCATTATTATAAATAATACTTGCATCTTCGTATGATATATCTAATGGGATTACATCCCAATGAGTTTTACCAGTTTTAATATTAGATATAGTCATTGGACAAACATCAAACAGTTCTGATATTCTGAGTTGAGTTAATTTATTTTCTTTTAATAGTATTTTAATTAAACAAACTTGATTACGAAATAGTTTTAATGGTTTACGTTCAATATCTAATTTAGATAAATCTTCACCAACAGTTGACCATAATTCTCCTCTTTTTATATTTGACATTAAAGCTTTACTCATACCATGTTTTTTAGCCACATCTTCTAAGAATACTCCATCTTTAATATCTTGTTTAATTGCAAGTATTTTTTTATCCGAAAGTTTAATCTTTTCGCTACCCGTTTCTAAATTATCATGATTATTAACAGCATGAGTTGCCCAAGAAATATTACCAATGTAATTATCTGCAGGATCTTGATTTGGATAATGACGACATTCATGTCCTTTTGGACGTAAACTAACAAATATTTCTAACATTAAATTATGAATAAAAATCGTTCGTCTTCCTAAATAATTATACAATGTAACTGCTAAATATCCATCATGATTAACTGCTGGTTTTAACAATTTTTGATTCTTGTATGTATATACTTTTCCATAGGTACTAACTGTGTACATTGGAAAGTCTGGGTGTATTGCCCATAGTTCAGGTTCTCGTTCTCGTTTAATTTCTGGTTTCACAAAACTCTCCTATTAAATACCAAGTTTTTCCTTAACATCATCAACAGACTTTTTAGTTCCAGCATAAAATCCAAGACCACTTATTGGACCGAACATTCCACCATCAGCAAACAAAATGGATCTTTCAATAATAACAGCATTTATCTGTTCGCCATTAAAAATTTTATGATATTGAAGTCCATCCCACACATCAACATAAACCCGTCCACCTTTATTTAATTTAATATCAAGGTCATTGTCTTCCGCAATTAATTCTATAGCCATGATCGTTTCTCCTATTTTATTCTTCACTATAATCATAAAACCATACCAAACATTTAATTGAGATAAGCAAGCTCACTAAGTCGTTTAATTTCTGGTTTCACAAACTCTCCTCATTGTAGTTCAAGTTTTTTCTTAACATCATCAACAGATTTTTTTGTTCCCATATACACCCCTGCACCAGCCCAAGGACTACCTTTTCCACTCCAAGGATCTCCTATTTGAACATCGCCAAACAAAATAGTATTTTCAATAGCCATTGGATTAACTTTTTCATGAAATATAACTTCGTCATTAATTTCAATAGTTACCCAACTATTTTCAGGTACAATGATGTTTGTTCCAGGATCTTCAGCAATTAAATTCATTCCCATAATAATTCTCCATTAAAAACTGTTAAATGTCAAGTTTTTTCTTAACACCATCAACAGACTTTTTAGTTCCAGCATAAAACCCAAATCCACTTATTGGACCGAACATTCCATTATCAGCAAACAAAATAGAACTTTCAATAATAACAGCGTTTATCTGTTCGCCATTAAAAATTTTATGATTTTGATGTCCATCTGACACATCGACATAAATCCGTCCACCTTTATTTAATTTAATATCAAGGTCATTATCTTCAGCAAGTAAATTAAAACTCATTTTTAATTCTCCTATATTATTATGTATAATCATAAAACCATACTAAAAAACTGTCAAATAACTCATCAACTTCATCTGTATTATCAATCTCATTTAACATGTACGTTTCGAAACATTTAGTTGCTTCATATCCTTTCACTTCAATCAGGTAGTGAAGAAACATAGGTTGCCAAAGCACTTTTAACATCTTCTTACTGACTTTAATTTGATAGGGTTTTAATGAAGGGTCAACAGTAATAACAGTTCGTCCACTAAATTCTAAAGTTTTACCTAATACACTATTGCGAATTAACCCTGGTTTACCTGACAAACTAGTATAAACATACTCATAAATCTGATTAACAAATGACTGATAGTGTGCAGTTTTTGCATCATACTCAGTTAACTGTGTTGGAAATATTTCTTGATCGATTAAATTATCTTCAAAACTAATCTTAATTTGTTCTAACCAATCTTGTTCGTCCGTTTTAATATATTGAAGAATTGGAGCATTAATCATTTTAGCATTTAATATAGATGTGTATGCTTTATTAATTGGAGGAGTCATAACTTGATCTTTATCGGGATCAAACGAATACATTCTTAAATCTGGAGGAAGTACGGACACAATATCAGTAATCCAACCATCGTCAAAAAAGTTAATTGCTTTATCTACTTTTAAATATTCAGCAGCAAATTTCAAACAAATGTAAAGACTATAAATTCCAACAACACGAAAAGGAATAATACTATAATTATTCATTCGACTAAGGGTATTTACAATCTTCATAGCTGACGCATCATCTTTAACTGCAAGATATCTTTTAGTATCTAAATTAACATCTAGTCGGATAGGATTAACAATGTTGTTAGATAGTTTACCAAGATATTTAATGATGTTTTTTTGTTTAGTTGGTTTAATGAATGGAAACTCCGTCCTTATCTTTCCAAATTGAGTAGACCTGATACTTGCATCTGTACACATAACTCCACATTTTTCGCATATCTCATCAGTATGAATGACACCAGTTAATTCTCCACATATGCATCGATAATTTTGTTTAGGACCAAAAATCTGTTCACTAAACAAACCATTTGGATTTTCTTTTCTTGTTTTGATTGCTCCTATGAAATCTCTGTTATGAGTAACAAATCCACCTAGACTTGGATAATCAATAGCATTAGTCATAAAAACCTTTTTAATCTTCTTGAAGTATTTTCATAATTTCTAATTTACCCAGATTACTCTTTGTTACTGCTAATTCATTAGCATTCAGTTCTGTTACTTTTTGATAATTCAATTTCCTATGTTGAACTCCACTACATTTAGCTTCGTGACTTTCATTAAATTCAGCTTTCATTTTCATTGGAAGATTCTTCATTAACAATTCATCAAATTTTATTTTATTTAAAAATGATGGAGAAAATTTAAATTTGAAACGTATTATATTTCGAGCTATTCTTGTTGAAAATGTTTGAAACGCTATAAACTTTCCAAATTCTCGAATACTACATGCCCCACTCTGTAGTGTTTTGTCAACTATTTTACTAATCAATTGATGAAGAAATAACTCCATGTCTATATCAGGATACAACATCTGCAATTCATTTTCAATATCTTCAGTTAATTTAAACATATAACATTTTCTCCTTTTTAAGTAATTGTATTACTGTCACAATCAATATGAGTGACAGTAATACATTAATATAATAATATAATAATACAACACTTAGAACAACATAGCAATAACCATATCCTGTCTAATTTTAAAATTATGCTTTAACGGCATAATACATGCAAATCCATTTTTTACATACTTCACATCGATCGCAGCAGCATATTCTGAGTAAACTTTAATTACTGAATACTTATCACTGTCTATACTTTCATCACAATCTACTGGAATAAAATAAAATCTATTTTGTAACAACGCCAATTGTTTATTTGCAGCAACAATTTTATCAGAGCAATTTGTTGTTGCAGAAACACAGTCCACAGGTGTCGCAGACTTAGGAAAATTAACTTTAATAGCTATATTTGTAGGTTGAACGAATTCAGTTGCAACAGCAATTTCTTCTTGAATAGGCAAGGTTTCTTCCATAATAACTTCTTCTTGTGTAATTTCATTTACTGGTTGACTACCAATTACTTCTTGATTTGATAGTGTGTCTTCGACAATAACTTCTTCAGGTACATCAATTGGTTGGATAACATCTTGATGATGTACTTCATCTATTACTTGATTGTAGGTCGTTTCAACAGGTGGAATATATACTCCAGGCTGTTCTTGATCTCCCCAACCATTAGGTTCTTCAATATTCGTCATAATTGTCTCCTCAATCTAGTTTGTAATAAATCAAACTTGTTAAATGTTAATCGGCATTACAAGATAATTCTTTTTGAAAACGATTAATTTGATTCGCAGTTTTACTAATTTGATTCGTGTAAAACATTTCTGTCCAGGCGTTATCAAAAACGGTACGACCTTTACATTGATTAAGTCTAAACAACTCATCGGTTTTTTTAGGATCTATACCTATACATTCAATATTCTTTTCTGTTTTTTTACATTTTTTAACCCAATATCTTGCTTGATCGCTATTGATGAATATAATTCTATCTCCGTCATTTAAACTATCTATAAGTTGACTTGTTCTTCCTGTTTGCCTAGCTGCACTAAAATAAACTTCACAAAACGCCCTTAATTGCTGAACCGATCTCAAATGCTTCAATATTCGTCATGATTATCTCCCCAATCTAGTTTGTAATAAATCAAACTTATTAAATGTTAATCGGCCACAAGCAATACAATGTTTACACCCGCCAATTAAATTGTGTTTATTCTTTTTAGTTGGTGTACTATTAATTGCTTTTTTAAATGATTCAGGATACAATAACGATTCGTTATCATTCAAAATATGGGCAAATTCAAAATTAAAACTTGGACAAGAACAATAGATTTTCAAATTGTTATCTATTTTTAATGTCTCTCCGATGAATTGAAATTCAACTGTATAGTTTCCACAATTGTATTTAATTAAAAAATTAGTAATATGATTACTCGAACTATTAATCGTCGGGTAAATATTATAACTATCTTTTAGTCTATTTCTATACATTGTTGGAGGTGTAATCAAATCTTTGAGTTTCAAAATAAATTCCCCCTTATACATTAATAATTTATATATAAAATGTGATAATATTAAAAAATCACTCACACAAGTATAACGAGCCATCTGGTTTAAAATGTGGAGAAAAAATAAATTTAGATGATCGTCCCCAACCAGTAAAATATTGAACCCCGTCAATACATTCAATATTATAATTTACAGTGTCGTATTGTATTATTTTTGGTTTTTTGTCTATTTCTGTTTTGATTATAAAAATTGTTGATATTACACCAATACTAATTAATATTAATATTAATATTAATATTTGTGTCTTTGACATATCTCTCCTTTTAAAAATAAAAACATAAAATCTCCCCTACCACATATTGTGATAGGGGAGAAAACTTTTTAGTTGTGACCCTTTAGCAGGTCACAACTATTTCTATTGAACTTAACAAAACAACCACCTCCAAAAATTTTTTAAAGATTAACTATTTAATAACTCTATTTCTAATATTTATAATATTTATATATCAAAAATGAGAATAACATATTAATCTTTAACATTTTTAGAAGGTGTAATTATTATTTACCAACATAAGAAAGTTTCTTTTGACTTAACTTATGTGGTTTTTGGGGGATATTGATCTGGGAATCAACATACCGTGCTAAAATGTCTAGCACATATTTTGTCTCATTTCCCCCAATGTAACGCTTCAATGCTTTTCGGATAGAATGAGTTTTATCATAGTATTCACGCAGAATACTACACCCAACTTCGATGTTGGGGCCAATTTTAAACATATCTTCTCGATTGAATCCTAAACGTTCAATCAATAAAATATGAACGTTAGTATTAATCTGCATCAGTCCATCCCCATGATTGGTTGGACTAATAGCAGTTGGAATACAACTGCTCTCTATGTAGATAAGAGAGCATATTAACTCCGGTGGGAAACCTTTCAATTTCGCCTGTTTGATAACCTTCGTTGCTATTTCATCCGCAACATGGTCACTTAGACGAGGTTGAAGATGTTTGAGGAACTTGAACACCCTATTGTGTTTAAGTTCCTCTTCACTGATCATTTGATCAACATTATTGATCATTTGATCAATGATGTTGATTGTTTGGTCATCAACATGAATTGATGCTTCTACTTCTACAGCACCAATTGAATCCTTGAAATTTTTTAAACTCCAATTATTGATATAAAAAAATCCACCGATAACCAATACAATACTCAAAATAACACTCAGTTTGATTTTCATTTCTTCCTTTTGTTGAAATCCTTACGTAAATCAATTAGGATTTCTTTTTTAATCTCATCTTTGAATTGAATCAAAATAGTTTCGATTCGTTCTTCAAGGACAAGATTAGATGGTTTATTTAAGATTACTTTATTAATCAATCGAGTAATCTTATGAGTGACATCTTTCAGGTTGAAAGTCATCATATTATCTCCTAAGTGTAGTATTTATATATAAAATCAGTAAAAATAAAATAATTATCGACTACATATTAATATAATATGTAGTCGATAATGTCCCTATTTATCTGTTCATTCTTCTTGATTTCCGTGCATTTTTATTCTTTTTTCTATTAACTATTTTCTTTTTTGCTTGACAAATTATAGTCTGTTTAAGTGCAGCATCCTCACCAAACTTTGTCTTTACTTGACTGAGTTTAGCAAGAGTATCTGCATCAATTCCCATTTCTTTTAATTGTGCTTTAATTTCTTCTGGTTGTTTTTCTTGCATATAGTTTTCCTTTTAATCTGCAATATGATTCCCAAACTTTCAACTTCTGAAATCTGCCGAGGCCAAAAATTTAAAAAGTATCTTCAAATGTTCTAAATAACTCATCGTTTTTAATCCAATAAATATCATTGACTTCATTAACATGATCAACACTACCAACATAACACATAGGATTAAAAGACATAGTAAATAACGACATATCAAATTTAATTAAATAAGTAGGATTGGTCTTTAAAAACTGTTTAATATCAATATAAATATCAAATTCCATACGATCATAAATTAAACGATCATTGATATTACTTTTATGATGTTTTCTAAATTCTGTGTTGAAGTTTGAATAGATAGTGTTAGTGTAATTGTTGTTAGGATTTTCTATATTTAATTCAATACCCTTTGGGACCATCACTTTAATCTTCGGTACACAATTAAATTTTTTAAGATATTCATTAACTGAAGCACAAGTCGATAAATTAATATCTTGACTAGCAAGGACATCTAATTTACCAAATCTATTTCGTCTAATAAAATTATATTGATTTGGACTACTAATTATAATACTATGCCCAAGATCAATTTCATTAATCAATTCGGGATAAAACTCTTTTTCAATAATATAATACATATCTTTAAACCGTCGATATTGTCTGTAAGTTTTATTAATATCTACGTTGTTCTCATAATCATATCCTGTATTAAACAATGTATTTTATCACTCCTCTTTAGAAGTTAATCTACAATACGCATTGTGTTGATGAATACTTTCTTCATTATTTACTTGAATATCAAAATTTTCAATATTATTTAATTTTTCAAATTTATAAGCTAACTCTCTCCCCATATCTTCAACAAACTTAGGATTATTATATGCCTCCATAGTAACATGTTTTTCATCAGGTCTCTTTAATATACTATAAACCTGACAACTATAACAACTTTCAATAATATCGACAATATCTTCAATCCATAAATACTCTTTTTTAAATTTAACTTCACATTTAACTAATACTTTAGATCGTTGATTATGTGCTCCCTGTTTTTCACTAATCTCCTTTGAACACGGACACAAACTAGTACCAGTACTTTCAACACTAATACAAAACTCAACAGAGTCTTTAGTGTTAGTTAAATCAAATACGACATTATAATGAATCAATCCATCTAATTTACTAACTGGAGATTTCTTATTAATGAAGTAGGGGAAACTATATACAATTTGGCATCGTGTTGCTTCAGATGATATTCGTATATCTTCAGCTATTTTACAAATTACAGCAGAATTTAAAGGAGCTTCAATATAAGATTGTAAACCAATAGGTAAACGACTCATATTAATACCTTTATTATCACTATTCAAATCAACAAAAATATCAATATCTGAAATTGTATGTTGAAATTTATTATCTTTTTGAATAATAAATATTGGTAATTTAAAATTTGTAATTCCTACTCTTTTAATTGGTATATTGAACTGTGACTTTGAATTCTGCATATCTGGTAGACCTTGTTTAATATCTTTCAAGTATTTGTTTCTCCTATTATTATTTGTTTTTCCAAATTATGTTCTTTAACAAAATGTCGATTCGTCTATTTATGTCTTTTATATCAGATCAAGACAAACCCCACATTTGACACAATGTCTAATTTTCCCCATCCCACATTCTCTCATGCGCCATTCTCCTGGAATATGAGAACATTGTGGAACTTCAAAATAATACCATTTAATCCATTTTACAAAACTCATTTTCTAGTCCCCACTCCGTCTCCATAACAATATTCAAGACAGTATTTAAATGCTTTACTTTGCCATCCAGCAAAATGATAAACATATTGTGTGTCTTCCTTTGTAACATCAGTTATCCAAACATAAAATTCACCATTTTCTAATTGTTGAATGGCAATAACAGGTCTTTCTTTTTCCCACTTTTCTCCAGTTTTATTAATCAACACTTCCGTACAATTAAATCCTTCAAAAGTATTTAATGCTTTGAATGCTGAAGTCGGATAGATTGTTGCTGCAATTAATAACTTCATTTTTTGAGAAAACAAAACGTTATTATACTTTGCTACTTCAGGAACTTGATTGAATGTGATTCTCAGATTTCCAAAATCTTGATTGTACGAAACTTTAACTGCATCTACTTTAATTGGATTTGCCTCGGCAGATTCTGGTTCTCCTTCATATTCAAATGTAAATATATCAACTATATTATATTTCTTCTTGGAAAAATATGTTTGAATTGCAGGATTAGATTGTGGATTATTTACTAACTGATTTGAAAAATCGGGCTTTTTTATTTGTTCAATAATCTGTGGTTCACCTCTAATAACTTCACTATCATTAACAGGTTCGGGAGGAACAATACTACTAAAGTCTTGTTGTATTTGATCGATGTTGTTTTCTAAGTCTTGAAGAAAATCTGGAGCAATAATTATATTCTGATCGAATTCGTCCATAGGATCTCCTGTAGGGGTTGGTTCAGAGCCAGGTAATATAGTGTTGTTCATATTTCTAACAGGACCAGTTCCCGTTTGGATGAAATTAAACGCGGGAGTATCAGGCTTCAAAGGCATATTGTCCTCCTACATCAGTTCCTTTTCTAAATTGTTTAAGTATAACTCTCCACAAGCTTGTGAGATTTTCAAACATAATCTCCCTGATAATGTTGTAGACATTGCTAATTGTCGATTTGAAAATAAGAAACTTGCCATGCCTGTCAAACCATAACTTGAATTAGCATTAATTTTCATAGATAACTGTCTACGATCAAAGAACTGATATTCATTTGATCCGTGAGGAAAAGTATCTCTTTTAGTTTTATACTCACTTCTTAAAGCAAGACGTTCAGTTAAGAAATGGTTTAATATTCCTTTATGTTTTTCATGTGTTGCAAAAATTGCTCCAGATAAATTAAAACTCAATTGTTTATCAACCAAATATTTTCCAAAATTTACTGAATCAACTTTTTTAACACAACAATTATAATCATTTTCATTTTCAACAATAAGTACCCATGGATTTGTTGTTTCATCAAAATTCAATATATAATTATATGCAAATGTATGATACTCTGGAACTTTCATTATCTCTGTCAATATATCTAATAATGGGAGTAAATAACTTTTTAATAACAAATATTCATGTTGAGTTGTTGGTGTAAGTAATTGCTTAATTGGTACTTTAGCATTAAGAATATCTTTTAATAATTTCATAAAGATAATATAAATATACTGTTTATGATTGTTTTTGTTTTGTGGATCAAGACGTTCAACAGATTTTTTAATTTCGTTAAATATCATTGTTTTTAGTTGTGGAATAATATCTTGATTGTGCTCGATTGCATTACTAACTGTGTTAATAAATTTATATGCAACAGGATCAATCACTCGACCAAAATATGAATCGAATGATATGTTCGACTGACGCATCATTGAGGGATACAAGGCAGTATTATGAACTCCAATTCCAGAACCAGCAAAGAAACGTTCAGTTTCTTCTACTGTTAAGTCATAGACTTTACCTGTATAATCTATAACTTCTATTGATTTAATTTTTTCTAATATAATTTGATTGTTTATCTTAGATCTAACAACAATATAATTGCCAATTTTTAATTCTCCAGCGTTGACCAATTTAATATCATTGATATTATTAGTCAACGAACTGAATATACTATGATTGTCAGTTACCGTCACAGCTTCATAACAGTTAGTTAGTAATTTAATTAATTTACCATTCCAATCATGTTCAGTTTTTCCTTTAACTCTTTTCCAACACACCTCATTATTTTTATTCCAAGTTAAAGTTTCATCATTTTCTTCCCATTCATAATCACCAACATTTAAAGAATATTTAATATTATTTTTACGAATAAATATCTTTTCTTCTGGAGGTAAACTTGCATCCATATCGACTAATATACCATCATTAATAGTAAGAGTCTTGCCGAGTCCTTCTTTGACATAAGCTCCAACAAATCTGCTCATTATTTTACGATATGTCTTCTGGTCTATACTAGTGATATTCCATTTAACGGATTTCTCTTTAGGGCGTTCAATCATGTCTATTTCTTCTTGACCAATTGAATGTGCCTGTTCCTGTAATAAACCAAACCTCATTCCAAGTGATTTCTTTTTCAATTCATAATTAAACATCGTTGAAAAGAATGAAGACGACCCAATTAAACTTGCTGTGAATGAAGTCTTCATATCCCGTCTCAATAAGTTATGTAACTCAATATGTTTGAGTTTATCATTTAATTGCACACAAACAGATACATCTGCAATATTATATTTAAAAAATTCTACTGGTTCTCTTGTATAGAATTGATCGAACGATAGATCTTGATGTTCAATCTTCTTTATTCCAAGTTCTTCCTCAGCAATAAAATTAAGGGAGTACTTAGATAAAGACTTGCCGTAATTCAACCCGTTCTCCGAGCGAGGAATATATAATTGTCGAATGTCCGCCACAGGATATTCAGCAATTTCAATGTTATTATTAAAACCAAATGATCGAGCTTTAACCACACCAAATTTACTAAGAGTATTAGCAACTTTATCAATATCATCATTATATAAATATTTCAATCTATAATATATGTACGGTAGATCAAAATTATTAAAATTAAATCCAGACAACACAGTAGGGTCAATTTGATGAATCAATCTCCATATATCTTCAAGCATCTTTAATTCTTCATCAACATAAAAAAAGACACGAAGTTTATCGCTCGCTTTCAAATATTTTTCAGCAACTAATTCTTCTTTGAATTGTTTTTCATATTTACCAGGGTCATTAGTATCGACTAATGAATAATTCTGTGTCATCATAAGCAAACTAAACAAATAATATGTTTGTGAGTGACTGTCATAAACACAAACTGAATTAATAATTCCTGTCGCTTGCTTGTTACGTAATTTATCAAGTTCGCATTTAAACACCTCGAGATCAATAAACACAACTTTTAATTCTTGATCAACATCCAAATTATCGCGTTCACCATAACGAGTATAATGATCGATTGAATAATGATGATCGCTATTTATTTCAGCATTATAGAATTGATAATAATTTAATTCACCCTGTTCTAATTTATCAATAACATCGGGTAACTCTAGTTCTACCATTTTTTAAATGAACCCTTTGATTAATGTTAAATGTTAAAATAAATAGGCATCGCCAACAATACATGTGTTCAATATAATGTATTGTGACAATGCCTTTAATAATCTTTAATCGCTATTCATCTTCAACAAGTTCATCTTCATCTTCATCGTCGTTATCATTATCAGATACTTCGTCGTTAATATACTTCTTAAATAATTTAGATGGTTTAAATCGAAGAGTCTTTTTCTCAGCTACTTCAATAGACTCACCTGTGCTGGGATTTCTACCAGTGAAAGCTTTTTGAATTGCAGGAATAAAACTACCGAACTTTCTAATCTGAACTTCTTTTTCGTTCTTTACACTATCTTTAATAATTGACAGTACACATTCAATAGCTCTTGTTGATTCTGATTTAGTGAAATTACCTTTTTCGCAAACTAGTTCAATTAGATCTAGTTTGCCTATAATTTTATTATCAATTTTTTCAATAACAGTACTCTCTTCAGTCATTTTTTGGTTTCCTTTTTTTTAAGACTATTTATAAAATTGTTAAGATAGTAAGCATACCAGCCTCGTTCGATTTACAGGATCAGACAAACTTTTTTAATTACTCAAGGATTTTATAAAATTTTAGATTTGACTTTTAAGATTTGATGGTTTAACCTTTAAGTTTTAATCGTTGAATTTTAATCTTTGAAATTTAAACTTTAAATGTCAGGCGCTATAATAGCTCCTTGTAATTAGACTTTATGGGTCTAATACTAGTAATAATCTAATGATTATTACACCATTTAAGTGTTTTCCAAGTATGAGTTGGAAACTGAAGGGCATTTTTTTGGTCAGCCCTTGAAAGACCAGTCTGAATTTTAATCCTCGGTATACTCACTATATTATTTTTTTAATCAGCAATATTTATCAAAGTCCGGGAGTTTGACTCTGAAAGAATAAAATCTATGTTTAATTTAAATTCGTTAATTTTGTGTTCAAGGTCGTTGATTTTACCGGTAATGTCAATAGGGTCAATAATTTTTGGAGCATTACGTTTCAAAAATGGAGCTGAAATGCTTTCCATTTCGTCAGGCTTGATTTTTGATTTATCTTTATTCAGATTCGCCATCAGTAATGTATCTAGTCTTTCATTAACTGATTCCATCAAATATTCGTATTTTTCAGTAATCGATGCTTTTTCTCTTCTCAATCGAACAAATAACTGTTCCCACAATATAATAATATTTTTGAAATCAATTGCTTCTGTCACTGACATTTCTTCTTCATTAATAGTAATTTTAGTCTGTGTGTTCGACAAAATAATCGCTCTTTTAATAACCATTCGTCGATTAGTCAAATCAATAATAGACAAGTGTTCTGCCAATGAATATTTTTTAAACTTGTCAACTTCACCAAATCCTGGAATACTGTCTTCCCCTTTCTGGATGATAATCGGTGTATATTCGTTAGTTTTTTTTGTGATTCGTTTTTCAAGAAGTTTGCATTCGGCGAGTGCTCGGGTAATTGATATTTCCATTTTTAAATTTCCTTTTTTTTGCTAAATTTTGAATTTTGAAATTTGAAAATAAAGTGTTATACATTAATAATTTATATATAAAAGTTGATATTATTAAAAACCTATTCAACTTTTTTTAAGGAGATCAACAACTCTTTCACAAGTCTTATTATAAACTTTACTCCAATGAAGTTTACGATCAATTTTAATTTTAAATATGTTAAATTTTTCTTTTACAAGTTCTGTATTAAATTCATACGGGAGACATATTCCATTTACATTTTTAAATTCACCAATTGTTACTGGGTGAATATAAACAAATTTAGCAGATGAACTAGGTTCAAATATAGGTTCATTCATTATATGATTATATAATTTCATTCCACTGATCATATTTTTTAACCGAGCCCATTTCCCTGGAATCCCCACATAATCAGTTTCAAGATTATCTACACATTGATTAAATTTAGTATAGAATTTTCCGATTGTGTCGATTAACACTTGTCGTTTATTTTCTGGAAGAATTTCTGCATTCAAAGCAATATTTTCAATTATTTCTTTTAATAAATCTTGAGTTAATTTTGCAACATTTGATTTGATTACATCTATACCTGTATAGAAAACTTTAGGTTTTTTTAATGGGTTCCCCTCCTTAATTAACAGTTTGAAAGCGTATCTTTTTTTGGTATCAAGGAACATAATCGATTCCATTAACAACTCTGTTTTAAAGAAAGTTTGATTGTGTTCAGGTTTAATATTACATCTTGGTAATAAAACATCTTTAGTATAATCAATAATTAAATCATTGATTCCATTCGAAGCTTCAATTGCTTTGTTCCAGAGTTCATCTGGAGCTAATTGACTTGCATCTTCTTTTGTTGGAATTGTGATGAAGATACTGTCAGTGTTATGAACTACACAAAAATTAGCAATAAAAGTTTGAGTCTGTGGAATACATAAATCGTACACATAATCATCATAGTCAATTTTGTTAATAATACTTGTTTTCAACGACTTAATATTTTTAAGATTGTCAATTGGTTCTCCCAAAATTAATAATTCTTTATTATCGTCAATATTAATTATAGGGAGATATTCACATTCTATAGGTTTAATTATATCAAAATCTTTTGTTTTGTTATTGTATTTTAACAAAGAATGATTATTAGTAATGTCGAGAGTTTTTGTTGGACTTAATGATAATTGAACTAATTTAGTATCTACTTTATGTCTCATAATATATTCAGGAACATCAAGAACCATTTTATCAGTTTTAATATCATAAGTTAATATCTTAATTTTATCATCAATAATAAAAATATATTCTTTACCATCTTGATATGTTATTATATTACCATAAGATAATAATTCGTCCCACAATTTATCAAATGTTATTGTACAACAACGATTACGATTACTTCTTTTAATAATAGTTTCCGTATATTTAGCAACACTATCTGAGTACAGCACTTTCTTTAAACGACCTTTAATTTCAACGGTCTTATAAAAGTCTTTTTCTAGAAAATTCTTACTTTGCATATAGTTAATTTCCTATTTGATCCTGTGATTTAGTTATATCAAATTCTCGAATTTTGCATCCAGGAAATTCTTCAGTGATAATTTTCTTCTTTCTACGAATTTCTGGTATGGTGAACATGGGGAACGCACCATCTATTAAATCATAGATTGCTGGTTTGAGTTTACCTGGTTCAGAACGAAGTACACGACCACAAATTTGAATTAATGATTTCTTTCCAGAAAACAGTGATGCAAGAATCAACCCGCTTAGACGTGACATGTCAAATCCCTTGCCCACCATTTGATAAGTACACACGAGAAGAGTATCATTTTCTTTATCAATCTCTCGATCAGTACCAGTGAATTTTCTATTTTCAAGTCCTGCATCTGTAAGGCGATCAGAAATCAAATTAACCTGTTTCTTTGTCATACATATGATAATTATATTATGACCTTCCGTCCTCATCTTTTGAGAAAGTCTAGCAATCAGATCAAGATAAGCTTCACTCTGTACAAGTATCTTATTATAATATGATTTCTTCTGAATATAATCAGTCATTTTATTCATGACGAAAGTATATTTTTGAAGCCCACTATTATAAAACACAAGATTGTAATTAGGAGTCATTTCATATTCTTTTGACTCATATTCAATATTACCAATTGTGTTTTTCATTAGCACTTCAGCACAACCATTATGAAATGGTGTTGCAGATAATCCTAGAACATTACGAGTTCGAAAGAAAACACTTACCTTTGCAAACATTTCAGATGATGATGTACAATGTACTTCGTCATAGATAACTAACCCAAATTGAGCTTTATCTATCTTCTTCATAAATGGATTAAAATTTCTTTTTAATTGAGACCCAAGTGATTGTGTCATAGCAATCGTAAATGGTTTGTCAACATTATAAATCTTTCCACGGATTAATCCAATATCATTTTCGGTCAAATTGCCGAACGACATAATTGCAACAATCCATTGCTTTAACAATTCACTATTATCAATAACTATACAAGTTTTTAATTTTAATTTAATTGCAAGATAAACAGCTAGAACAGTTTTTCCAGAACCTGGAGGAAGTTTTAAGATTGCGTTAACATATTGTTGTTTAAAGAATAGATCTTCAACAACTTTAGCAGCTTCTTTTTGAGCAGGACGTAATTTACCACTAAACTTTAAATCAATATGTCCCATAGGAACTTTAACTTTCCCAAAATATTGAACCAATTCTGTAGCTGGATAATTATAATAAAACAATCTTGGTAAAAAATAAGTTTTTTCAGTTTTCAATATAATTAGTTCTGACCAATACTCTTGAAATTTGGGATATTTTCTAAGGTATTGTTCTTCGTGTTCGATTGATAAGTAGCACCACATAATTAATTATCCTTTTTGACTCAATGCAGCATATTGATGTTTGATTAAATTATCTTTCAGGGCTTTCGACAACTTGTATTTATTCCAACCATTGACATAAGTAACAGATTCAAATCCTTGATTTAACATATTACATTCTTTATAATCTGTAATATTTTTAATAAATATAGGTACTTTATATTCAACAATCCGATAAAATTTCGTACAAGTTTTGTTTTGAATAAAAATATTCAATATTTCATTTCCATCTAAATTAACACTATCAAAATATGTCATATCTTCTGGGATAATATCTACTGTAATTAATTTTGAATCATCAATATTATACTTATTTGTAGAAACTTTAATTTCTGGTTGTGTCTGTTTATTAATTGCAGAATCAATTTGTTTATTATTGTCAGCTTGTGAATTTGTTAATTTATTTGCAATTTGATAGATTGCTTGCCAAGATTTATCATAAACAGGTCTGTTATTATCGTTTCTGATAAGAGAACTAGGATGAATCAATGGAATTACAACGTTATTATTTACAGTTTGGATTGATCCACTTTTTTGTGTAATTGAACCTTTTATTCCAAATGATTCCATAGAATGTTTTCCAACTAAAACATAATATTTTGCAGGAAACTTTTTAATAATTTCATCTAAGAATGGTTTACATTTATTTGCAACAAGTTTAATAGCTTTCTCTGTCTTACCAATATCTTTTTGAGTTGCAGCATTACATTGGATTACATTAGTAATCACCCAAGATATTTTTGAATTTAATTGAAACATATTACTTCTGAGTAATTTTCCACTTTTACCAACACACAATTTTTTATACGTCACTTCTTCATTACCAGGATTTAACATTATAAACATAAAATCAACAGGTTGAAAGTCTGGAACATTAGTGTCTAATGATATCATAGTTTTACTAAACAATGGACATTTTTCACAAAGTTGATTCTTCTTCTCTTGCAGTTCAGTTATAAAAGAATAAATATTATCTGGTAGTAATTTACTAATGTGATAATTAATATACTCTTCAATTTTAGCTGTGTCTACTTGAGGTTTATTCGAATCAATAGTTGATGATAAAGTATTTTCAGAAATACTAAACTTAGTCTTTTCTCCATTTAAAATTTGGTTCATTTTTTGAAGATCGTCAATAGTAATTACATTTTTCGAAAACATTAAATATAAATGATTTAATTCTAAATCATTTAAATATTTTCTATTTATTGTTGAATAATATTCTTTTAATAGAACTTTAACTTTAGACTTATTTTCGTCTTTAAAATCTTTAGCTTTGAAAAAAAATAATCTATTATGATTATTAGTCTTTAATAAATATTTAACACTAATTAATATATTTTCAACATCGTATTTATAAAATTCAAACTTACTGTTCATATACTTATTCACATACCATATTATGTATGGATTATTATATGAATATGCAATCAATCTCTTAAATAAGAATTGTGGAGAAACATCGTATTTTTCTATCAAGTTTAAAATAATTTTGATATCGTAGTTGTCTTTATTTAAGAATTGAGTTAACTCTTTTAAAAATGTTATGAAATTTAATTCAATTTTTTTGATTTGTTTTTTTGGTTTTGCCATAAAAACCCTATATTAGAATCAATATCCTTTAAATAAAAAATCAGGACTTAGAATATTACTTCTAAATCCTGATTCGGTTTAACTAACTATGGTTACTTAAAATAGATCCTAGAGATCTGCCAACATCGCATCAAGAGTGCTGTCAAGAGCCTGTTTGGCCTTTCCTCCGCCTTTGGAACCGGGCTGGGAATCACTGGGACGGGAAAGACTTTTTAGAATCTTATTCTCGACCTTTTGAGCAAAGTCCGTCAACGGACTATTGTAATCCGCCTTGACATCCCCTTTCTTTGTTATCCGCTCACCATATGCCTTTTCATCATCGGCTAAGGCTCCATCAATGGCACTTTTTCTGAGACCTTCTTTCAAAGTCTGCAGAATTCTATTCACCTGATGCTTTGTCAGTCCAATTTTATCTCCCATTTCTTTGTAGCCCATCGTAGCTACATTCTGTACTACGAATTTGATCTCATCTTTTCCGATGATTTTAGTTGCCAGTCGAACCTGTTTCTTCTTTTCATCAGGAGCAACTTCGACAGCAGCAGGAGCATCAATAGGAGCAGGGGGAACAGGAGTTCCAGTCGCTGCTACAGGGGGAACGCCTACAGGTGCTGTCTGAGGGGGAGTAGAAGGAGCAGCAGGAGCAGCTTTGGGAGCAGCTTTGGGAGCAGCAGAAAGAGCAGTTTTGGGAGCAGTGAATGCCGGGGGTGCAGTAAAATCAGTCATTTTGTTTTTCCTTATTTAAGTGGGTTAGGACTTTTATTAGTATCAAGCACCTTGCTCAATACTGTATTGAATGTGAATTTTGGGATTGTCATAATTTGTTTTTTCAATTCCGTATTCACAATTACATCTAAAGAATTATTTAATTTTTCTTTTGTGTCAGGCATAGTCACAACATATTCCATGTTGTTCCTAATACATAACTCAAGTTGGTCAGGATTCATTTCTCCTAACCCTTTAAACCTGGTAATGTGATGACCAGCATATGCTGGTTGTTGAGCTTCTTCGTGTGAATACAATAATTTATATTCATTTTTTAATTGTACACCAAACAAAGGCGGCAATACTACTGATAAATTTCCGTCTTCGATATAATCTCTTAAGAATCTATAAATTACTAGAATCGCCAAGACACTAATATGGAGACCATCTGAATTATGTATTATAACTCCGTGTGGACCAATTCCAAAATTATTATTATCTTCAACTTCAAGATCAAACACTTCATCATATTTATATGGGATCTGTTCAATCTTTTTAACTTTAACTCCATAAAACCCTGGTAATATATCAATAACAGAAAACTTATTTATTATTCTATCATTGATTTTAGGAATCAAAAAGAAATCAGTTCTAATATTAATTGTAGTTGGTGATTTTTCAACTACTCTGTTTTGAATTGAATCAAACACATAAACAACATGGTCATCGGTGAATTCTTCCGAATAATTGCCTTCATATGTCATTTTCCATATAGTTTTTTTATCATATGGATGAGAAATTACGTTTAATATCTTTTTAAACTCATGACTGCCAGTTTTTTTATTCAATGATGATATATAACCAATATTTTTCTTATTCTTAAGATTATAAATATGATCTCTTTGAACTAACCAATTATTATCATAATAATATACTAAACTTTCAGCAGATACACTATCAGCATCCGAAATTATCTTGATATGCTTATAACGACGGTTACCGACGGCTCCACAAGCTTCTATCAAATCAGTAATTTCTCTATTATTACCAATCTTCTCCATAGTAGCTTTCTGAACGTTTAACACTTTCCCACGAAGGGGGAAAATTGCTTCGTTTTGTACATTTCTAATTTGTTTCAGTGGACCCAAAGCGGATTCACCTTCAACTATGTACAATGTTTCTCCAGGAGTGTCAATACAGTCCCGAAGTTTGTTTTCTGCCGAAATAATTTTCGACTTTTTAAACTTCCCTTTAAATTTCTTTTTTAATAATTTTTCAAGATTACTTTGAATAATATTCAGAGTATCTTGATCTAAAAACCAATCGACCTGGCTCTGTAATGAATTAATCATTTCAGTAACCCTCAATGTCATCCGTACTTTTGTTTGAGAGTCGAATTTAGGTTCGGGAACAGTCAGACTAATATAACAATTTAATCCATTTAATAATAGTTTTGGATTAACTCCATTGGTCATCTTACCCAACTTGATTATAATTGATTTTTTTAATAAAGTTAGAAATGTAGTTAGAAATGTTCCTTCACAATGTCTTAGATTGACATCGCAGAGAATATTTGAATGGTTATCTTCACAATAATTCAAATATAATTCAATTTTTTTATTTTCAGCTTGAACAATTTCTAACTTTTTGAAATCTTTTTTAATATTAAGTATATATTTAACATACTCATAAAAAGACCTTTTGGTTAATTGTTTTCCATTGAAATATAAATCAGATGAATTATATCTAGCTTGAGCTAGCATAAGTCGTTTGACTATACTTTCAAGATTCATTTCAATACTATCGAAATGTTTCTCATAAGGTTGAAATCCTATACAGGTAGACCAAGAATCAATATTCTCAGAATCCACATAAGTATTTCTTGATTGTAATACAGCATCGACAAATTGATATTCATGAACAGTATTTCGATCATCACGATCTCGTACTTTCACAATCATCCAATTTGATAACGCATTAACCACAACCATTCCAACGCCATGCATACCGATAAGGATTTTGTAATCGTCATTATTAAACTTAGACCCAGAATGAGTTTCAGTACATAACAATTCGATAGAATCTCTAATGTTTCCATTAGCATCTTTCATTTGATATGACTTAATTCCTCTTCCATTGTCTTGCACCCAATACGCACCATCTACAATATTTAATTGAAATAAGTTTGCAAATCCATTACTAACTTCATCAAAGGAGTTATCAATTACTTCTGTTAGTAATTGTGTTGGTGTGTCTGTGTCTCCAATATACATACCTGGACGAATCCTGATAGCTTCAATTGGAGTTAGAGCTGTGTAAAGCTCTTTTGCACTTTGATTTGTCACATTTTGTCTCCTTTTTACAAAAAAAAGTAAAAATAAAATTATTTTTTGCAAATACTTTGGTCTATAGTTTAATAATTTATATATCAAATATGACAATATTAAAAATCACCAATAAATTAAAATTAAAATTAGATAACAGTATTGGATATGATCATAGGAAAAATAAATATCTTTTTATAAAGATCTGGATTTACGGAAACGTTTAAGTTGAAATTAACATATTTTCCTTCATAATTCATTATTTTTCTATCGACTATATAATAGTCAGTTAAATATTTTTGTAGATTATTGTGTTTGAGTATTTTAAAAAAAGTACTCGAATATATTTTATTAATATGTGTAATATCATACTCATTTTTTAATATGATATTGTACATTATTTTTTTTAATTCTTTAGCAATATATTTATGTTGCCCTTTCACTACAAAGCTGTCTATATCTAAATTTTTACCCAATAAGAATGACGTGCGATTACATCGAATATATTTAGAATAGTAATCAATATGGAAAGAGAAATTGTTTTTCACAATATATTGTGTGAATTTATTTTCTGAATAATATATATTGTTCAATCGGTCTATAGTTTGTTTAGAGCAACCTATCAGACAACCGTCTTTCTTTAATTCGAAGATATCTATTTGTGATTTTTCAAGTTCATTATCTGTGTCAAATATTATTCCAAGAATAATTATTTTACACATCCTATTCAATTGTCTTAATGCTTCTCCTTTTAAAGTTGTTGCTATTATTATGTTCTTCGATTTCTTATTCGAAGCATTATTGACAGCATTTATAAATTCTGTATTTGAGTAAAGTACTTGACATAATGTAGGGAATGCACTTTTAATATCAATATCAATAATATAATTAGTATTATTTCCGATTGCATTAACTATGTTGTTTTGACTATCTGCCATATACCATGAAATTTTATTTCCTATCGAACAAAGTTCTGAATACGTTGGAGAAGGAGTAATTTCATTAAAATATAATTTTGACAACTCATCATAAAAAGACATATAAATATACTCCAGTTTAAAATTTTAAATTCAACATTTTTATATATAAATATAATAACTAATCAATTGACATCAATTTGTTAATTATTATATTTGTATATAAAAGGAGAGAATATGAAGTGTCTAAGATGTTCATACTGTTGTACGATGTACGACGTAATAATCATTGCCCCAAATAGGGTAACAGTAAATCTTGATCTAACAGATGAAAGTGTATATATGCATAAACCAACAGGATTCAAATGCCCTCATTTAACTTTCGTTGATGGTAAAGCACATTGCCGAATACATCAGTTCTCATGGTTTAAAGATTCTCCATGCGATCAATTTACACAAGTTGAAAATGGAGATACTAACTGCCGTATTGGCGAGTATATGTTAAATAAAAAGAACGCTGACATATATAAAAAAGTCTTAAACAAACCAGAATTTGCCGAGGCCAAAAAAAAAGGAGAAAATATAAATTTATGAAAATAATTCAAGACTACTTTATTTCTCAATTAGATCGATATTATTTCGACTTTAGAGAATGTACCTATACAAAAGGGTGGGCACAACTAGATACAGATCAAGATGCGCACTATTATGGGATGTGGATAAACCCAACAAAGCAACGAATAATGTCATATATGGAGGGAGACATTAAAGAAGTTCAATTTGACAATGTTGAAGAATTAATTGAATATTTAAAGGATCTAAATTCAGATATTACACAGGGGGAGTATGCTAGGATTGATCCAGGACTAGATTCAAACTTCATTCAAGCATTTGTTGATCTTAAATTAGATCAATTTTTTCATAAAAAGTTAAAATAACTAAGGAGAAATAAAATGTCAAGTATTTTAGATGATTTGGCCAACATGTATGAATTAGGAAAAGAATATTCAATTAACAATTCTACTCATGAAGATGTAGAAACAATAATAGGGAATCATGGACATTTAACTAAAGAAGATATCCAACATATTTGGATGGGATATAATGATAACCATGAATTAGTTAAACAAGAGGATTATAACATCTATTTTCGTGATTTAAATGAAAAAACACAAAACAAACTTTGTAAACATTTTAAAACAACTCCAGAAGAAAGCCTTTGGTATGAATTTCCATTATGTACAATACAACCAGATAACAGACATTAATTAATAAGGAAAAATAAAAATGCAAACAAATTTTGATCCAAATTCAACAGATTTTTATTATCAGTGGGGAAAAGAATGTGCATTAAATAATCTAACAACAAACCAATTAGATTATATGATTAAAGAAATGCCTACAGTAACAGAACAAATTCAATCCGACATTTATCAAGGATATAAAGAGAATATTATGGGTGAACTAAGAACAGATTTTTACCAGTGGGGTAAAGATTGTGCAGAACAGAACATGTCTTTAACCGATGCGATCAAGACAGTTAAAACAGAACTTACACAAACACAATCTGAAGAATACGATACATTCATTCATGGTTATCAACAAACCCCTGAACAGAAAGAAACTGAAAAAGTTGAACCAGAAACCCGAACATTTGAAATTTATTATACTGATTTGAACGAATCTGCTAAAAAAGAGATTTGTGAAACATTTGACACTTCTCCAGAAGAAGAAAATTGGGATATGAATATTCTCCCTCTTGCAATTTTTGAACGAACTATGGAAGACGAAGAGGACTAATGTGAATAGATTAAAAATTAAATTCAAAAAAGAAACTGGTTTGGACGCAAAAATCAAACTACAAAATTCAAGACATGAGTATAATCCAAAATATGTTGAATGGCTTGAAGGACAACAACAAACCCAAAACATAACCAGTGAGTTATTCAAAGCAACAGATATTGATTTTGAAAAATGGGGTAGGGAATGTAGGACATTTGAAATCATGTATCCTGATGAAGCTGAAATTTTTTTTGATGCGTTTAATAAGTTAATGACACAATATTCAGGCAAATATAAATTATTTTTTAAAGGGTACTATAATTCTATAAATGAAGATATTTCAGAAGATTCCCAAAGTATTATTCAAAAAAAGACATTGAACAATTAATTTCAATTATCAATAGTCAAACATTTGGCATTGGGTTTACATCTAGACACAGACTATTTAAAGAATTACAAACCATTACCATCAAACTTAACATATCGATAGTGACTACATCACAAGATTAAAAACATAATTATGAGATTATTATGAAATGACAATATAAATTACAAACATTTAATCCTAATTATATGTATTTTTACGGTTGGGGAATCAATTGTGGGTTACTCAAATTAAACAGTGAACCAAGTGTAATAATTATTACACTTGGTTCCAATTTTTTATTTAATAAAATAAAAAATCTGTCGTAGATATTTTCTACGACAGATTAAGTGTTGTTAAATTGACCTCGGCAAATTATTGATTCAGTTATAAATTAGAATAAAATCCCATAACAACTTTCAACAAATTCGTCACCAATTTTTCTTTTCCTAATTACATTTTCAAATTTAACATCTCTGCTACTCTTACTCAATTTAAAAAACTCTTTGTCATCAACTTTAAAAATCATAATATCATTTGGAATTGATTCTTCACAAAGACAAATTGCTGCATGAATCATGTCTTTCGAAACTTCAGTATTTGATAAGTTTAAACTCTTTCGAACATATAACTTCAGAATCATTTTTTCTCCTTACTATTTAATAGATTTAATAATCTGTTTTAATTGATTATTAGTATTTAATAAAGGATTTGCACTAACAATTTCAGATAACTTTGTCGTAAGTTCATCAACATAATTCAATATATCCATATTAATTGATTTTATTAATTCGTCAGTTTCATTTTCAAAATCAATTTTCTCTCCATTAGTATACACTTTAATTATTTCTTCTCTTGTTATATTTAGTTTCATAAAGTCTCCTTAAAAAATAATATATTTAATCATAAACAACCAATACAGAATTGTACTGCTTATCATAAATAATATATTAAGAATTGGTGAATCACAAATATATTTCACATATAGATTAGCAAGAATCAACGGTAAATTGATAAGAACAAATATTACGAACATAATTTTACAAATCAAAGTGTATATCACTTTAAAATAATCGCCAATAAACATAAATGTTTCGCTATCTAAAATACTCTTAATCGTCTCCATCACATTCCTCACAATTACAGTCTTCACATAAAATTTTACCACAAACTTGACATTCAATAGTACTTTCAATATCTACTGTGTATCCACAGTTTCCACAATTGACATATTCAATATCTCTAATTTGAGTCAATTTATGTCCTTTAACAGATTATCAATTTCTTTCATCACAGCACTTTTCTCTAATGAAACTCGAGGTGTGATAACAGGTAGGTCATCAAGGTTATTCAATAGTTCACCAATCACATTACCAAATTCAAAAGTTTCTTCAGTAGTAAAATTTGTTTCTTCAGTATCCATTAATTGTTCCTTTTAATAATCTTAAAATAAAACGACGAATTTCAAAATCTTCAAACTTTGAAATCCGCCGAGGCCAAAAATAATTATATATTAATAATTAATCTTGTGTTGTGTTTACTCTCCCCAGTAGATCCATGTTGCGTTTTCTTTAGTGTTTGTTAAACTGAATCCATCAGCTTCAAGTCTTTTCCTAATTGACAAAGATATTGTAATGTCAGGAACATTAACACCAACAAATCCTTTATTTGCAGCATCTCTAATAGAACGTACAATATCCGTATATTCAGTAAGTGCTTTAGCAACGAGACCACAAGCTTCATAAGCTGTAATTTTACTACAAATATTAGTATATCCGTCTAGTTCTGTCATATTATTCTCCTTTTTTTAAATACGATTAACTTCACAAACAGTCTTAATCAATTCATAATAAAATCCCAATAAATTAATATGGGGAAACTTTTTAAATTCAATTCCATCTGCATAACGAGCACACAGAATCTTAATAGGGATAAAATTACTCATTTGATACAGTCGATTAAATATATAATCATAATTAACATCGTAATTATTGTGTAGAATTACAACCAATTGTTTATACTCTTCATTAATCAAACTATTCTCTGGATAATCCAAGCACAATTTTTTATTTTTAGCATCATTACTCATAACAATACCAATAATTTTAGCAATTAACATGATAATATTTTCTTCAATACTACCAGTCTTACTAATATTTTTAAAATCAATAACACCATTATTTGCCACAAAACTATTCTGTAATTGGTTAATTATCTCTCTAATACCAATCTTAATACTACCAACCACAAACTTCTTTAAATCGTCTTCAACATATTGAGCATTTTCACTACCCAATATAAATTTCATTCGTTCAAAGATAGCAGCAGCATTATTTCCTGAAAAAGGAATCTTATAAGTGAATCTAGTTAATACTGCACCTTCTACTTTTTTAATGTAGTTTGTACATCCGATGAATGCACAATTGTGTTGATACTTCTCCATTAATCCAGTTTTTAATAGATTGAATGCATCTGGATGTAATTTATCCATTTCTTCAATATAAACAATTTTCTGCTTTGATTTGACAGGGGTTTTTTTAAGAAATGGAGTTATCTTTTCTTTAATTTCTTTAACATTACGATCTTTTGCAATAAACAAATCGTTAGAAGCTTTAATGATTTTTGAAATAAGTATTTCAGCAGTTACAGTCTTTCCTAGACCATAACTCCCATAAAATAATACATTACCGTCCAATCTTTCGTTGTTGTACCATTTAAGAATTGTTTGTTTGTTCTCTTTATTATCAAAAATTAAGTTATCAATATCTTTGGGACAATATTTAATGAACCACGATGTTTCTTCCATAATATATTTTTAACTCTCTTTTGTTTTTAATGCCACACACATTGACTTATTTCTTGTTCACAACGTTTTTGATTGATGTGTTCGTTCATCTCTTCTTTAATAGCTTCATCAACTTCAATAAGAATATTAGAATCAACACTATCGATTATATAATCAAAGTATAACATATTTAAATGTAGTTTAAACATATTTTCGTCTTGATGGAAATTGAAATTGTTATTAAACAACATGAACTCAATCGAATCAACAACATTGTTTCTGATGATATTACGAAGATGTTCTCTTCGTTCTTCAGGCACTTGGTTTGATTCTTTGCTTGGTCGTTTAAACGCTGGAGGACAATTATCTTCTTCTGTTTTAGGTTTTGCAAAGTCAGGGACGGTTTCAAATATAGAAGGGTCTTTTGCTAACCATTTTTTAATTTTATCAAATATACTATTCACAGATTTAATCTCCAACAATCTCATAAGTAATTTTCACTTTAGTATTCTGTCCAACCCATGTTTTGGGTATATAAGCTGTTCGAACAAACGGTGAATCTCCATCAGGAGTTAATTCACTAAATCTAACCATGTTTTTTGTTTCTTTCTCTTTTTCAAAAATCACTACTTTGGGATCTGCCATGTTTTCGTTCTCCTATTTGATTGTTTTAATTTAGTCTCTAACCTCTTTTGAGATTAGTTTTACTTTTGTTTGTTCAATAAATCACACATTTCATAATAACAAGAATTCCCAACGTCTATAATTTCTTGTTTAGAAACAATAATTTTCTGACTAATAGTAACAATATTCTGTTTAAATTCAATCAATTGTTTAATTGATTTTGAACTACATACGTCAATAATTACTTCCTCAGTTACATTAATTAAATCAGTTGCCCACGTTTGTGAAGGTTCATCAAAACGATCTTTTGCTAATGTTTTTGGCCGTTTAATATTGTCTTGATTAAAAACATTAACAATATCATCAATTGTTGTTACTGTGTATCTTTGAATTATATCACGAACAATAATTAAAATATTTGTTGTAAATAGAGAATCAATCAATTTATTCGTTTGACTGATTTTGTAGGTTTTTACTGTATTGATATAATTAACATAGTTGTTAATTAATATCTGATCAATTCCTAATAATGTTGCTACGTGATCTTTTACGAAGTAACACTGATAAGTAAACGACTTAATGAAATACTTTTTAAATATTTCTATATAAAGTTGTTGAATATTAACGGATTTATTTTTAGGAGTAAATACACCGTTGATGAAAAAAGGGTCTTTCTTACTTGTAGAAAGATCTTTGAATTGTTTTATCCCAGGATTTACTCCCGGTTCTTTAGAATCAATATCCTGTTCAATTTTTGTTGAGTTAAAAGTAGGAGCCTTTCCATTCACATGAATTTCGCCATTCTTAATTTCTCCAAAAGGAATAGCTCGACATTTACCAACCCCAGATACTAAAATTTTATAAAACGTTCCTGGCGAATCTTCTTTACATTCACAATTACGGAAAGCTGGTTTAATACATGGCCCATACATATCTTCTGAATATTCATTAGTTGAATCTCCAATAAACGTCGTTGTTATTTTATCTTGATTTTCTAACAACCATTTTAATCTAATTAATAAATCTTTCATACTATACTTAGGGGAAAGACATTTATGAAAACCACTTCCAGATAAATTGTCAATACCAATTAGTCCAAGGGGAATGATTGAAGGTAAATATAAAGGCTCGTTTTCGTACTCGATATTGAGCCAAGGAACATGATGATAATATTTAAAAGCTAAATTCTTAACCCATTTAGCAATTTTACATTCAGTATATCTTTGTGCTGCTGGCGGGTCTACTGATTTTAAATCAACTGAACCAAAATTACCCTGTGTGGCTACATATCCTTGTGCAGCAAGTTTAACAATTGTTTGATAACAACTGACATCCCCATGGGGATGATAGCTACCTATAACATGACCAACTACCTTGGCACTTTTAACAGTCTTTCCCGATTTAGTCATATCATAAAGTCCAAGAAGACAACGACGTTGTGATATTTTTAATGCATCATTACATGACGGTATGCCCCGGAATTCGTCTATGTAACGTCCATAGTCAGCGTAAAAACACCCAATAATTCTCTGGATAACAAACCTCCTTTTTTCTTATTCAATACCTTCTTTCAAAAATGAATTAAGTTCTTCAGATCGATACCTGCTAAATATAGCATGACTAGCACTAATAAATTTAAATTCATACATATTCTGTATTTGATTAATTGGACTATTACTAACTACAACATTACCAAGAACGTCGTGTTTGTTGTTATGTAGATTGCCACTACACAACCCACAATCAATCAAATTAAATATCTTATAATTGCTCAATTTAAATTTATCAAACAGTTGCAATAACTGTTTGACATGTTTTGAATAAAGTGAAAAGTGTTGAGAAGGATCATCAAAAGTCATAGCTTTAATTAATGCTAGAATAAGTAGAGTCTCTGTAATTTGATAATTTAACGAATATATTAGTTGATCTCTAACCAATTCAGTTGTACTGTTCTTGTATTTACCTATACTAATTGGGTTGACAATTCTAAAAGGGATAGTTTTAATATCATTATGATCAATAAACTTTTTAATAACTGGAAAATGTTCGTCAATCTTATCCATTAATGAAAAGTTCTCAATAATGTTAAGATCTAAAAAATCGTATCTATATAATTTATGTAGAGTATAATTGAACTTATAATGATCGCCAATACATACAGTTTTATTACTATAATCAGTTTCATACGTGCTTTCAATATCATAATATTTACTATCTTTATCGTATTCCCATTTGAGAACATTATTTCGATTTAATAATTTATATAATTCTTCATTTTCGCGTTCGCAATTATAATCGATATTGATATTGATATTGATATTTAACATATTTTGATTGTTTCCTTTTTTTTAGAATATTTTAACACCAATCAAGATATTTAATATTATTTGAAAAATAATATTAAAAAGTCTTGACATCCATTAAAAGAATTAACTCCATTTTTTAGAATGGAGTTAAAACGTTTTAATTATATGCTTCTGAATTTTAGTAAACATCAAATCATATTTTCCTAATTCTTGTAATGATTTAATAAAAAACATTACTCCAGGATGATCCATATATTTAAACCGCCCAAACATATTCTCATGACAAAGTGTAAATCCATTTAAAATAAGAGTAATTGAATCAATTTCAAATCGAATTTTGAAAATAGATGTTGAAATATTATAAGTTTTCTTTTCATTCTCTTTCTTTTTAAATATAATTTTATGATATTTCATAATCGAAGTAATAAAATCAATTTTCTGATCGTCAGATGGTAACGCAATTGCTCCATCTTCACAATCAAAGTTATTAAACAATATATTAAATTTATTTAAATTAATAAGATTAAACTCTTTTTCTATATTTTCATTCATATGTTTATTAAAAAACAACATAAATGCAATAAACGAGTGTCTATATCGTTTATAAAAAACAATACTTTTCCCAATTGAAGATAGTTTCTGTTTAAAATATGGGTCTGTTAATTCGTATGTTGATGAATCTGATGCTTTATTCATAGATATTGTTGATCCCAGATTCAGATGAGTTTTCCAAAGTTTTCCTGAGTCAGACGAATTGAAATAATTTTTGAATTTATCTATATAATCATCGGCAATGAATATATTTTCATCTTGGATGATATTATTCCAATCAAGACAGTCTAATTGTTTGCTTCGATTGTAATTAACTTCAATTACTTGTTTAGTTAATATATCGTTTGCTTCATCATTATAAACAAATAACTGTTTGGAATCAAATTCATTAGGTTTTTCGAATGTGAATTGAGTGTTATAACTCTTGTACAAACTTGTTAAAATTTTTCCAGTCGACAACTTTTTCATAGTAATCGCTAAAAATTGATACGAATTTAATTCAGTTTCTACTGTTATTTTGTCATCGGTCAAATCCATTTTTCAATTCCTTTTTAATTTAGTTTAGTTTAGTCGATTTAGTTAATTAGTTTTTCGATTGAGTTAACATTAATCAATTTTATGCATCAAAGGATAGTCTCCAAGATCCTTTGAAGGTGAAACTGGAGCGTACATCGAGATTTTGATGTTTGGATTGTAAAGACTTGCTAATTTTTGCGCTTTGAACTTTGTAAATTTGCTAGATTTGTTATTGTCAGCATCTAGAATAAAATGAATATGAAATTCACCTATTAATAAATCTTGAATTATTAATTTTTCTAGAACTGACAAATAATTTTTCCCAGACATTGACATGAAAAATGTATCTTTGTAACTGAAATGATTAGTATAAAGATAAATGTTTAATATGTCGAATATGCCTTCTGTTAAAACAATATTGTTGATATTTTCAAAATCGAATTTTTGGAAAAAATACCAAGAATTTGGATTGGTTTTATATCTAATTTTTTTAATTTGTTTAATTAATCTTGCTCCAACAAAATCATTATTTGAATTATTGAATCCTATGGCGAGCACATTTTGTTTAATTTTTTCATTCGGTTGAATCATAGCTGGATAGAGTAAGAACTTTGTGTAATTTACTTCTCCAATTCGAGAATTAAGATAATCGTTGAATATTTCTAAATTCTCTGGCGACGTATTTTTAATCTTATTTGTTATATTATTTGTTAATAATTTTTGATTAAATTTAATCCTGGGTTTAGATTTAATATAATCTTTGACGAAATTATACTTTAAAAATGATTTGATATAGTTTAGAGTTTCTTGATCATCGAAATTGGTTTGTATTAATAATTTTAAAATAGTTCCTGCTGACCCACATCTGTGACAGTAGTAGACTGGGAGTGACTTACTCAGATAGCAGTGACCATGTGTAGGATTATGTTTTCGAGTCATATCGTCGCAAAAATGACAGAAAGTCATGTAATGTGAGCCCTTATCAACTAACATGTTGTTTGAAACAATTTTTAAGTGATATAGTATTTGTGGAATTTTATTTAATTCATACATTATTTTTCCTATAAATCAAATATAGTCAACTTAATATAGTCTTCGTCGTCTTTGAATAATTTATGAACAAATAGGGGTTCAACACAATACTTTTTGAAATCTAATCGTTTGATGTTATTCTTCTTAATGTATGCATTAATTGGTTCAGATTTCGTAATTTTGCCATTGTTTGTTTTTAGTACTTTATTTACAGATCGATATTTCCAAATTTCTTCACGATTAACTTCGATTGTTTCCATTAACTATTGATTTCCTTTAGAATTTAAACTACAATTAATTAAAAAAGTCTCCATAGAATTTTTTAAGTTTCTATGAAGACGTTTATATATAGTGGTACCAGATATCAGACTCGAACTGATAAGAGCATTAATGCTCTTGTGTAGACATTCCACCAATCTGGCTTATAATCTTCTGAATCTGCCGAGGCAAAAAAATTAAAAAAAATTTAACACTAAATATATTAATTATTTATATATAATTTATGACAATTTAAAAACTATACACGACTATTGACATTATTTATATACTAAATCACTAAATAACAAGAATATTAACAAGGAGAAATAAAAACCTCCCATACTACAAAAAAAGCAGTATGGGAGAATAAAAAACCTATTTTAACTTAGCCATCATTTCCCAGTAATGTTCTTCACTAATCAATCCTTTAAATTGTTTTAATTGTTCAATACTCTTGATCTCTATCTCCATAATCACAGGTTCTTTTTTAATAATAATTCCAAGAGCAATAAAGAACATGATATTTCGTTTGACATAATCGATATTTAAAAATTGGTCAATACCAATAGATTCAAACATTTTAAATTGTTTAAAATACTCAATAGTAAATTGTGTTAATTCTTTGTTATATACTTCGTTATTCATTTCACTATATACCCCATCGTACGACATGTTGTCTTCAGCACAATCGAGTTCAAATATCCCCCCCATTCCAGAAAATACTAATAAATTATATGGTATTTTAATTTTTTCATCAAGGTTAATGTCATCAACATTGACAAATACTTCATTGTTACTTTGTTTATACTTTTCAATATCATTGTAATCTAATATTAACGTCAATAAATCTGGATTTCCATCAGGACATTTAGTGACAGTTATTTTTCCTTTTTTGAATAATTTAATAAAACAATCATCCACTACAATCAAAGTTACATCATTAGAAGATCTTGTTAATATCTGTAATATAATATTTTGTTTCAATGAAGTAGACATAGTTTTCCTTTTTATTTATCTTCTTTTCCAGTACCAAAACATCTGTGACAAACACCTTCGACAACTCCACTTTGACTAATATAAGTTTTAAGAGTAGTCATAAACTCTTGTTTATATTTTTCTGGTATTTGATTATGTTTCCAAGCTGAATTAGCAGATTTAATAATTTGTTCAATTTGAAAATCGGATAAAAACATTCTGTTTCTCCTTATTTAAGTTTATCCCATTGTTTCCAACAATCGTCTTTATTCTTAAAATGGGGACAACTATCAAATCTTCCAAGACCACTATCCTTGCATTGTTTTAATTTTTGATTGTTATTCGATGTACTTTGTTGCCACCATAGTGGACAGACACAACTTCGCATTTCTGAACCTTTTGTAAAGTCTTTTCCATTTTTCCAATCTGAATATGAAATTCCTCCAAAATCTTTAAGTTTAAATTTGTCTCCCTCTCCAATAACAAATCCTGGATTAGCTTCATAGACTCTTTTAATGTTTTTTATAGTTTGTCGTTCTACAAATGGAGTATATGTATGAAAATAACTATAACATCCTGAACCATTACAGTTACTACACACAATTGCTGCACCATCGCGTTCAGTCATTCCAATATATACACCAGTTCCGTTGCAAGATGAACATTCTTCTTTGTGTCTTATGTATTTAATTGTATTATTTGACATTACATTTCTCCTTATCTAATTAATAAAACATACAGACCATATAAATCTGGCCATTTAACAATATCAATGAATGGAATTGATTTTGGATTTTGATAAAGTGCAGCAACACAAACTTCTTTATCTGGATTTTCTATAAATTGTAATGCAAAACCATTTTGATTAACCGCAAGTATTTGGTGCGATTTAATAGGTTTAATAATACCTTGAAGAAATAACCCATCTCGTTCAAGGATCATTTCTAGAGTTTCGTTCCACTGATTCGGAAGAGAATATCTTGGAATTGTAATTGCAAGTAAGCTTGAATCATCAATTTTAACAAAGGAAGAAATGATTATAGTTCTATCAATTTTAAATTTTGAATGATAATTAATTAAACTTTTTTTACTCCACACATCAAAAGACATTATAACGCCTATCCCAAGAAACAGAATAGTCATCAACTAATTTCAAAGCAGCTTTCTTTTGTAGGTTAACTATAGTATCAATACTTCCACCATATTCTACATAACCATGATTATTTTCCATCCAAATTTTAGAGATTGCTTCCCATTTTTCAATAGGGACATCATTAAAATCTGTTTTATCTTTATTTAATCTGTCTGTTAAACTTGCAATTGTCTGGTCAATATATAATGGGCTTTCGTAGTTCCATCTAATAATCATTTTAATTTCTCCTTATAAAACTACCTTTAAATCTCCATACCAAACTTGATGTAGTCCTTCAGAATATTTATCCCAAAATTCAAGGACATCGAGTTGAATAGTATCTTCTTTTAATTTATGTAAATTATTTGAAATTAAATTTGCTTT
>Ga0222628_1000048_pt1 | contig 59752 bp, 55 predicted proteins | sample AntAcemetageno95_FD_179860 | JGI IMG/M metagenome (GOLD analysis project Ga0222628, IMG submission 179860) | Saline water microbial communities from Ace Lake, Antarctica - #95 | ecosystem: Environmental > Aquatic > Non-marine Saline and Alkaline > Saline | place: Antarctica: Ace Lake | collected...
GTCCAACCGCTATAGGCATCCTTATCAGAAATCCTAACCGCGGTAATATCACCAACCGCAGCACTTGCTTTCATTCCAAATCCCAACCCAAAAATAAAAACCAAAAGATACATAAACATTATCTTTTGACTAAAAGTGAAAATATTTTTATTCTCTAAGTTTTGATCGCCATTAATTCTCTCTCCTAAATTTGCCATTAATTTTTATTTTTATTTTAATCATAATATTTTTACAATTCAAAAAGCTAAAAACACAAGCTTTCAACTATATTAAATATAACATAATTCCAGAGAAAAAACACCATGGATTTTTTCACCAAAAACTTAGTAAGGATTATAATCCTTACTGAAAATTATTTCTTCTCGCCTCGATTTGACTTTCGAGTCGAAGCGGGCCAATCCTCAATTATGATTTTCTTGCCTGATCTTTTAACGACCATTTTTTGTCGTTCACGAAGTTTCAACTCCTGAACAATTTCGATTGGGATAACTAATGAAAGACTATTCCCTCCCACTCGGGTAAGCTTTCTAATGTTATCCTCTTTTTCTTTTCTCCTAGTCATAGATTTTTATTAAATTTTTATTTAAATCTTAGTAAGGATTATAATCCTTACTGCAATTCTACTTTAGAAATTACTTTTTATCAATAAAAAAGCTTGTACTATAGTCATTAGCCCCAAGGGCTTGATTTATTTTAAAAATGTGCTATTATTTCTACTGTTATCTTAAATATACTGTGCTCCTTCCAAGGACTGGCAAGCGTCCATCTGATTCGGACTTAATAGTTTTATTTTTGAAAAAAAAGTATACATAATTAAATATGCCGCGTTCGTCTAGCCCGGTCTAGGACGCCAGGTTTTCATCCTGGAAATCAGGGGTTCGAATCCCCTACGCGGTACCAATAATTTAAAGGCCTTCATTTTATGAGGGTTTTTAAATTTTTTAGGATTGTCAAAGGAGATGAGAAGTTTATGCCCCGAAGGGGTGAATCCCCTACGCGGTACAAAAAGCGAAAAGCTCCCCACCTTGGGGAGTTTTTTGGTTTTAATATGGGGATGAGAAGCTTGCGTTCCGGAAGGTATGTTTATGCCCCGAAGGGGTAAATCCCCTACGCGGTACCAAAAGCGAAAAGCTCCCCACCTTGGGGAGTTTTTTATTTCCGAAAGATTACTTCTCTTAAGTTTGAAGATATTTTATTTTTTCCTAACTTTTCTTCTTCATTCTGAATTTTTTCTTGAAGCTTAATCTTTGCTCGATTGATAAGAGTTCCAACGGTATTGGTCGATTTACCTAAAATGTCCGCCATTTCCTTATAAGACTTTCCTGAAAAATAACGTAAAATTAAAACTTGCTTATATTTCACTGGCAAACGATCCACGATATCATGAACTTCTTTAATCCTTTCCTTTCTAATCCACTCTTCTCCAGCATCATCCTTCAATTTGCTCATTTCTAACTTATCCTTAGCTGTTACCACATCCTCCCAGGAAACAAACTTTTTTAGATATTTTCTTTTGATGTGATTAACTGCTTCGTTATGAGCAATTCGATAAATCCAAGATGAAAATTTTCTTTTTTGATCAAACCGATTTAGATTTTTATAAGTTTTAATGAAAACATTTTGCAAAAGATCATCTACTTCATCTTTTTGCCCCACTAAACAATACAGGTAAGCGAACAACTTGCCTCGATATCTATCTATTATTTCAGAATACCGATCGGGATCTTTGGTTCTGACAATCCTCACCAAACTATTATCCGTAAGGTCAGTTCTTTTCCTAGACTTTCGCTTTTTGTCCAAATATTTTTTTACCATTTGGATTTTTAGGAACTTTTTCCCCATTTCACCATTTTAATGCTTGGAGATTAATCCCTAATCTGTTATTATTTTAACATACTATTCTACTCTAAAACACTCTAAAAATCAAGAATTCAAAAACAATTATGCTTATTTTAGCTCTAGAAACATCTTGCGATGAAACAGCTGCGTCTGTCATTCGAGGAGAAAATTCAAAAATAGAAGTGCTTTCTGATATTATCTCTTCTCAGGTAAAGCTTCACGCCAAGTGGGGTGGCGTTGTTCCAAACCTCGCTGCTCGTGAACATTTAAAAAATATTCTGCCAGTAATTAAAGAGAGCTTGAATAAAGCTAAAATTTCTCCTAAAGACTTGGATCTATTGGCAATCACTCAGGGGCCTGGCCTTATCCCTGCTCTTCTAATTGGAACTAACACCGCCAAAACATTGAGCTACACTTGGGAAAAACCTCTTCTGGGGATTCATCACATCGAAGGTCATATCTATGCCAACTTCATTGGCGAAGAAAAAATTGATTTCCCAGTATTGTCCCTTGTTATTTCTGGTGGTCATACTCAATTGATTTATATGTCTGATCATTTTAATTATGAAATTATTGGTCAAACTCAAGATGATGCAGTTGGAGAAGCTTTTGATAAGGTGGCTCGAATCTTAGATCTTGGTTATCCAGGTGGACCAATTATCTCAAAAAGGGCTGCTCAGGAAATTGGGGATTACAAAATCACGCTCCCCCGTCCAATGATTGCGTCTAAAGATTTTAATTTTTCTTTTTCTGGCTTAAAAACTGCTGTCCTCTATTTAATTAAAAAAAATGAAGATAAAAAGAAAGATCCCGAATTTGTCCAAGCTGTCTGCAGGGAATTTCAGCAATCAGCTATTGATGTTCTAATAAAAAAGACTCTTGCTGCTGCCAAAAAATTAAATCCTAAAACCATTCTCATCTCTGGCGGAGTAAGTGCCAACAAAGAATTGCGTCAACAATTAAAAGAAGCTATCACAACTGAATTACCAAACACAAAATATTTATGTCCAGAATTAAAATACACTGGCGATAATGCTGCTATGATAGGAGTGGCAGCTTACTTTCGTTGCCAATATAATAAAAATAATATTTCAGACCTCGACCAAAATTGGAAATCAATTCAAGCTGATGCTAATTTAAAACTATGTTAATGATAAATTCTTTTTTCTATGGAATTCTTTCTGTTGCTGGTGCAACCATTTTTCAGCAAATAATTTTGATTGTCCTAGAAGTTGAATTTATCGATACTAGTTATCTTTCTCCACTTTTAATTTTTGGTGCGATTTCAGAAGAAATTTTTAAATTTATTTTTGTTTATAAATTAAAAACCCAAACCCAAAATTTTAAAGAAATATTCTTCGGATCGATGCTAATCGGTTTTGGATTTTCTTTAGTTGAATTGACTTTTAAAGTCTGGGGGGATTGGAAAAACCTAAATTATTTCTTAGAAAATTATACTGGCATAATCTTAATCCACGTCTTAACTGCAGGAATTATGGGCATGCTCCTTACTCAAAAATGGCCTTTAGCAATAAGAATTTTTTCAGGATTAAGTTTAGCTATTATCCTACATTTAGCCTATAATGCCTTGAAAATTTATATTTTTTAATTTATCCAATATTTATTTGTCAAAATATTATTTTTAACCTATAATTAAAATTGAAATAAATAAATTATTAAATTTTTATGATTAAAACAAAGAGATCATTTCTAGAGAAGCTAACTGGATCAAAAAGGATTGAACCTGAGGAAAATGAAACAGAAGAAATAGAAATAAGTCGGGGCATGCAACAATTAAATAATCTTTATGAATACGAAGAAGAAGATCAGGAAGTTCAAATGAGCTCCCCATCGCCTTCTCCAACAAATACTATGAATGAAGAAAACTTAACTACCGATGACCAAAATGAAGGTCAGCTTACTATAGATGTCTTTCAAACCGAAACTGACATCGTCATCAAGTCAACTATTGCCGGCGTAAAACCTGAAGACTTAGATGTAACAATAAATAATGACATGGTTTCTATCCGCGGAGAAAGAAAACGTGAAGAAGATGTTTCAGAAGAAAACTATTATTACCAAGAATGTTACTGGGGAACTTTTTCCCGATCAATAATTCTTCCGGTTGATGTAGTTTCAGAAAAATCTGAAGCTTCAATGAAAAATGGAATTTTAACAATTCATCTCCCAAAATCAGATACCAACAAAACTAAAAAAATTCAAGTTCGCAGCTTCTAAAAAATCAATATTAAAAACCCCAAAAGGGGTTTTTAATATTGATTTTGATTCAAATTTAGGCTATTCTTAACATACGATGTTTAATTTAAAATTATCCAATAAAGGGGTTATTTTTGGCTTTATATTTTTTAGTTTGTTTTTTCTTTTATTTAAAACCCAAATATCTCTCGCTCAAGAAAATAATTTAACGAACTTTTCTAATTTAGAAATTTCCAATAAATTCAAATCGAAGCTTACTTTAAAAATGGGATCTTCGAGTTATACACTCTCCCCTGCCGAAATTGAACTTTGGCTAAAAAGTCAATCTGATTTTCGCCTTAATAAAAATTATCTTTCCGAAATTGAAAATATTGATATTTGTAGTCTAGAAAAAACTCCATTCTGTGAACTTAGTTTTTCGTTTTTAGATAAGTATCATATTCAAAAATATTCTCACCTTTCAATTGATCATGAGGCTTTGAAAAATTTTTTAAATGATTTAGCTAGAAAAATAAACAGAGATCCAACTGACGCTAAACTACAATTTAAGGATGGCAAAGTTTCCGTTTTTGCTATTAGTGAAGAAGGTCTTGCCTTAGATATAGAAAAAAGTCTTGAAATAATTAAAAATTATTTTAAAGATAGAAACATTCAAAATGAATTAGAACTTGCTTATACAAAAAACAAACCCGCAATTTCAACTGATTCTATAAACAACCTTGGTATAACTAAATTAATCGGCGAAGGACATTCAGACTTTAAAGGATCAACAAGGAGTCGCATCTTCAATATTAATGTAGCCATCAATAGATTTCAAGGAATAATAATTAAGCCTGGCGAAGAATTTTCTTTTGTTGAAATACTTGGAGAAGTTGACGGCGAGCATGGTTACAAGCCAGAATTAGTAATTAAAAAAGATAAAACTGAACCAGAATTTGGCGGTGGAATTTGCCAAGTCTCAACGACTGTTTTTCGAGCTGCTATTTATTCTGGACTTAAAATAACTGCTCGTCGAAATCATGCTTACCCAGTTCAATATTATAATCCCCAAGGAATGGACGCGACGATCTATATACCGAAACCTGATCTTCGTTTTACAAATAACACTCCGGCTAATATTCTAATCCAATCAGAAATTATTGGAACCGAACTTATCTTTCGTTTTTATGGAACTGATGATGGAAGAAAAATTAATATTATTGGACCAAAAATCATTGAAAGAAATTCCGATGGATCAATGAAGACAACCTTCTCTCAAGAAGTTATCAATAAGGAAGGCACTATTTTTATTAATGATGTTTTTAATAGTAGCTATGATTCACCAAGTAAATATCCTCATCCTGAAGAAGAAACGATTTTAACTTCTAAGCCTAAGGATTGGTCTAGTAACGAATGGAAGAAATATAAAAAAGAACACAACCTGTAATTTAACATTGACTAAATCAATTTTTCCTGCTATTATCTCATTATTGTCAATTTACACGCGCTCTTAGCTCAGTTGGATTAGAGCATCTGGCTTCGGACCAGAGGGTCGGGGGTTCGAGTCCCTCAGAGCGCACATAGTTTAATTATTTAAACTCGAACGGGAAAGGGGTCGGGAAAACGGAAGTTGTCCCGTGGTGGAAACCTGCCTGCCGGCAGGCAGGTATTAAAACCGCAAGGTTTTAAGGAGAGAAGCGACGTTTGAGTCCCTCAGAGCGCACATAGTTTAAAAAATATGGCGGTTATCGTCTAACGGTTAAGACATCGGTTTGTGGTACCGAGAATCTGGGTTCGATTCCCAGTAATCGCCCCGTGAATTATAATTATGCGCTGTTAGCTCAGTTGGTAGAGCAGTTGCCTCTTAAGCAAACGGTCGCAGGTTCGAGCCCTGCACAGCGCACATTATAAATATAATTCAAACATTGTTAGCTCAGTTGGTGATCCCGGGTGCTCGGGACTCTTGAGTAAACGGTTCCGCCAAAGGCGGGTAAACTCCGGTTCGAGCCCTACTACTGGGTACACATTAACAATTTCAAGCGCTGGTAGCTCAGTGGATAGAGCAGTAGCCTTCTAAGCTATTGGTCGCAGGTTCGATTCCTGCCCAGCGCACAAAATAAAAAGTCCCGAATATTCGGGACTTTTTTATATAACCTTATTTTTGAATATTGAAAATATCTTTTTTTACATCAATCTTTCCCTCAACATATTCTATCTTTCTTTTCTCAACCTCGGCAACAACTTCATCGAAATCTTTTTCATTAAACACAGCATCCTTTTCCTTAGTTTCAATATAAGCTTGTCTTTTTTCTTCACTCCAAACAGGATTAAATATATAGTTATAATATTCATAATAGGAATGGATAGCAAAAAGAATAGCAATAAAAATAAGAACCCATTTCCTTTTCTTATCAAAAAATTCAGGAATCTTTTTTACCTTTTTTCCTAAATCTCCTAAATTAATATTTAAATTTGGTTTTTTTAAATCCATATTTATTTTTTAACATAAACCACTAAATTTATAATACTTTGCAAAATTTCTTTTTTTGTATTTTCTGTTTTTGACTCATTATTTTTATCTGAAGAAAAAACACTTATTGATTCCTCTACAACTTCCATTTTAGATATATCCAAACCAACAACATTTACATATTTATCATTTTTCTCTAATTTATTAAGAAATTTAATTAAATTTTCATAATCCCCTAATAAAGTTATCGTCATTATTACATAATTTTCATACGGTAATGAATTTATAATTTCAACTCCTTCAGCTTTTGTTACCTTTCTTTTCTGAGTATCTTTTTCACTATTAATTTCAAACTCTATTCTATTGCCAGTTTCAATAGCCAAGCTTTCAATTTTCTTAAAAAATTCAACTTCTCCTCCATTATCAATTATTACTTTAAAATTATCTTTTTTTTCTTCTAAAATAACATTTAATTTTTCCATTTCTGGAATTTTACTTATTCCTTGTTTATTTATTTCATTATCAATCCTCTTTTTTTGGATCTCATCTGAATTATATACAATTCCTCTGATGATTGGGAATATTAAAAAAGCAAAGCCAGCTATGAGTAATATAAAAAAACTCGCTATTGCAATATAAATTTTATATTTTAATTTTTTATTCCTCTCCATTAATTTATTTTAAACAATTTTCTTTCAAGGCAAGTGCTATTTGAAAATCTAAGTTTTCCTTAGGCACTAAATATGATAAAGGCAATTCAACTGTGCTAAAACAATCGTCTGCTGAAACTTTTTCCTTAAAATTTAAAAGGTTATCCCTACTATTAGCATTCCCAACCAATAAAACATTGAGATCTTTTGTAGATATATTTGTAATAGTAATTCCCTCGGGAATTACTTCCTCCAATTTAACAAATAGTTTAGTCCAATAGAACTGTCCTTCTTGAATTTTTTTTATCTCTTCAGATTTTATATTTACATGTTTTATATTATCATCATATTTTTTAAATTCAGAAAATTTAGCAATATTGTTAGGATTCAATTCGATTTCATTGGTCTCGAGATTTAATTTTAAAATATATCCCATTGAAAAAAGAATTAAAATAAATATTATATAAATCATAAGAAATTCAGAGTTCCAACGCATAATTCGCAAAAAAATATTTTGCTTATTAATTTCTTTCTTCCTATAACCGGGTATTAAATTAAGTTTAATTTTCATAGTTTAAACATCCAATAGCCAATCCAATAACAGTTGAATAGCGTATTGAATTAACATTATCAATAATTTGACTATTTTTATCTAATTTCAAATTTATCCAAGGATTTCCAATTTCGGTTTTTTTATTTAATTTCTTTTCCAAAAAGGTTGTAAGCCCTTTAATATTTGATCCTCCACCAGATAAAATTATTTTATCGATAGCTGGTCTATTTTTAAATGTTTCTCCATAAAAATCTAAAGTCTTTTCAACTTCCATAGTTAAATTTTCTAATAAGTATTGAATTGATTTGAAAACAGGATTGCTCTCATCTGCGATTTCTATTCCTTGACTTAACTTTATTTTATTGGCTTCTTTCGCATCTACTCCTAAATCCTTAGTAATTGCATCATTAATAGCATCTGAAGAAAAAGGAATACTAGAAGTAAAATATGTGACACCATTAATGACAATAATAAAACTAGTTCGCTGTGAACCCAAATCAATAATCAAAGAATTTCTTGGAGGTTCTTTCCCATTTTGTTCTATTAAGCTTCGCGCACTAGCAGTTGATTCAACTTCTAATCCATAAACTTCTAATCCAGCTGATTGGAAAAGATTCATCATATCATCAACAATTTTTTTCTCTGTTGCTACCATCAAAACATCTTGTTTTCCTTTAATTTTTGAATCAACAATCTGCCAATCATAATAAACTTGATCAATCGGAAGTGGAATATTAGCCTCCATTTCCCATTTTATCGCTTCTGCTATTTCTTCTTCTTTAAGTTCGGGAATGGTAATTAATCGAAGAAAAACCTTTGATTCTGGAAGAGAACAAAAAACTTTTTTGGTTTTAATTTTTTCTGGAACAACTCTCTTAAAGCCCTCTTGAATAAAAAAAATTGCTTTTTCCTTATTAAGTATTTTTCCATCTTCAAAAATACCAGGTGGGACCTCCACACAAGAAAAGCTTTTAACCCTTTCTTTTTTTCCTTCCCTAACAACTTGCATTATCTTAATTGAAAAATCACTCAAATCCATTCCGAATATCTCATCATCAATGCTTATTATTTTTTTATTGAGAAAGCTCATTTTTTATTTTTTAGTATATGTTTTTATTATATCACAAGATAAACATTTTTTTAGATTTCTTCCCATAAATCGATTGCGTAAGCATCACCAGTTGGAAAATATGGTGGCGGATAATACAAAAGATCATTATCAAAGTTAAGATTTCGAGCACAATATCCACTACCAACTGAATATCCACTACAACTACAAGTTGATCCCGTATAAGCAAAACCGTATCTTAATTTAGTTGCAATTGAACCATTTACCGTAATTGAATTTTTACACACTCCAGAATAATAACTTCTTCCCACTCTTCCATTTTGCGCTAACAGTGATGCATCAATATTTAAAGTTGAAAGACTATCTTGAATAACAGTAATATCTTTTTGAGCTACTAAACCAATAATATCTTCCCCATTATAACTGCTATAATTTAGGTTATCATTACCAATATATATACTCTTTCCATTGGAAGCTGGATTGAGCTCGGAATTATCAGAAGCTACAATTGTAATTTTTTTATCACTAATATCTCCCTCTATCCAAACATTATTTTCAACAAAAATTATTCCATCATCTGGAATATTATAAGTTTCAACACAACGACTGTCGCTACGCAATGAACAAGTTTTATTAGCCTTATCAAGCCTTTGATATGTTATTACAGAAAAAGAATTTAAATCAAATGTCCTCACAATTCGCATTTCGAAAGTGCCGTTATCTTTAAGAATAATTTCTCTCCCCTCCCGATAATCATCAAAATAACATCCATTAGATGTGCATCCATCTCCACCTAAACCTTCTGCTGCTTGTTCTTTCATAAAATCATTGTCTTCGCTAAAACCAGTAAAGGAAACTTCAGTAACTGGGAATTGACGACCAGCTACAAAAACATCATTTCTAACTGGAACTGCTGCTGGAGGCAAAGGATCATCTGTCCCATTATGTGTATGCACCCCAAATTCTGGATCCCCAGAATGATCTGGGTCATCGTATGTTTCCTTTAAGCTTGTAATTAAATTAAGGGCTACTCCATCAAAACGAATTCCACCATTTGAATGAATTTTTCCGTTTATTGTTGTTCCCTCGCCAAAACGAATATCTGAATCAGTTATCACTGCATATTCACTCCAAGATGGCTTCCTAAATCGAACTTGGACAATTCTTTTTAAATTTGGATTTTTATAGGTCCAACCAGTTGATTTAACTGTCACGATAGTTGAATTGGGCTCTGGTGGAATAACTTCAATTTGATATCTACCAATTGGATTTCCCTGTGGAAAATCAACGATATAAGGTTCCTCTGAATCAGTTCCCATTGTATCTCCGCTACTCCAGAAATCATTAAGCTGCTTAGAGCTGAGAGCTGAAGTTTCATGAGCGAGATACCAACGATAAAAATAAATTCCTGCTTCCGCCAACTGAAAGGATTGTTCTTTGTTAGTTTTGTGAATACTATATTTCATTTGCGAAGAAACAAACTGTAAAATAGAAACAAGAATAATAGAAACAGCAAACATAATAATCAGCGCATAAGCTAGGGCTGATCCTCTATGTTCTTTTTTATTTTTTTCGTATTTTTTTTCTATCATCTTATTCGATCATAATCATTTAAGTTTCTCATTTCCACAAAAGAACGCATTTCGACATTATCAGGCGCCCTGTTAGGATCAATATTCATTTTAAGAAAAATTTCTACCATTCTAATATTAGAAATATCATTTATCGCCATATCTATTGGATTATTTTCTGTGTCTGCTGGATAATCACGATTATAATAACTAAATAGCTTATCTTCTGTTCCGTTTAAAATATGATCTGCCACTATTATAATTGTCTGATCTCCACTGGGGTAAGTTTTCACTACGCTACCTTCTGGGTCAGTAATACCTATTTTAACTTTTTGATCTTCTAGAAAAAAATGTAATCTTTCAGTGCTATCATCACTATCATAATCAGCATAAATAGTTAGACTATTATCTTCTGCTGAAACAATTGCATAATTTCCGTTATCTCCTTGCTTGGCTTTTCTAATAAAATCAGTTAAATCATTTGCCCCATTAGAAATAGCCATTGAAGTTTTTCCCATTTCTAGAATATATGCATTTGATTTTATAGAATTGATAAAAAGTAAGGAAAAACCAGCAATGCAAATAGTAAAAATCGAAATTGAAACCATCACCTCAATTAAGGTCAAACCTTTAAATTTTGTTATTTTTTTATTCATTTATTCACTTTCCGTTAAAGTTATATTAATTTCTGTTTCTTCGGCCACTGAAATTGTAGATGTATCAGTTTCAAATCCATCCATAGAAACTTCAAGTTCATAGTCTCCAGCTAAAAATTCTTCTGAATTTGCGAAGAAAGCCACTCCATCTTCAGTAGTTAATGTTGTTTGCTCAAAATCAGAAGCGTTAGAAATTTTTACTTGAACACCCTCCAAAAATTCAGGGATGTCATCAACCACTGTTACCAAAAGCCAAATTGTATTTTCTGGAGCAAACTTCAATTCAATTTCTTTCGCTTCATCTGGTTGCAACTCAAAAGGAGATTTAATTCCCATTCCAATAAATTTATATCCTGATACTTCTTGCTCTAGGGAAAAACTAAAATTTCCTGGACTAATATTAGAAAAAATCTTTTCTCCACCAGATCCTGTAGTTTGATTTGTTTCATCAAAATTAAATATATTTCCTTCTACATCCAACTGTCTTCCCCCAATAAGAGAAAATTGGGCGTCCGCAACAAATTCACCAGAAGCAGAAACTGAAGAAAATTTTAAATTAGCCAGTTTATTAATAGTTATATTAGAAATATTTATATCTCCAGCAATAACCGATCCATTCTTATCAAAAGGGATATAAGTCATCCCTGGTGCATCAGGATCTAGGGTTTCCACAATTTCATAGCCATCCTTAGAAACAGTTATTTCATAAGTTTGAATTGATTGTTCCGCTCCCGGTAAATAAATTTGTCCATTATTATCAGTTTCCCTATTCATATTTACATTTGGAGAAACATAGTTATTTTGGATATTAACATTAGCCCCTGACACTAATCCATCTTGACTTAAAATATTAACTACCAATGTCCCCTTGCTTGGATCCCCAATTTCAATCCCTGGTGGCACAAATCTAGAAACCAGTTCCACTCGTTTAGAATCTCCATCCCCCCATAAGATTATAATTTTAACAATTTTGTAATCAGTCATAACTAGATTTTCATCACTGCTACCAACTCCATCAAAAGAATCGTCTATATAATCAACATAGGTCAAAACACGAAAACCTTTTCCACCAGAAGAAATCTCTTCATCTTCATTTATATTACCGTCTACAATACCTCCGATTGTTCCAATGTCATCGTAATTTAAATTCCTAAGTATCTCCATTTTTTCATTAGCCAAAGATGTTGCCAAAGAACGATTCTTGGCTTCCAGAATATAATCAGTACCAATAACAAATGTCGAATAAAATGTCACCGATATCAAAGAAAAAATAAACAAAGTCACCAAAGCCTCAATAATAGAAAAACCTCGCCTCATCGAACCATATTTTTTTTTGTTTCCCGCCTGCATCGCTATGCTAAGCATTGCGGGCAGGTTTATTTTTTTTAACATTTTTATTTTACATATTTCCCATCACACTATACATTGGTTGCATCATTGAAACTGCAAAAAATCCAACTGCCGCTCCAATAATCAACATTAAAATAGGCTCGATAATCGAAGACAGGTTTTTAGTTAATTGATTAACCTCATCTTCATAAAATTCTGCCAATTTTTTCATAACGGTTTCTGTTTTACCTGTTTCTTCGCCCACCTCTAACATTTGCGGAACTAAAATTGGAAAAATCTTCTTTTCTTCATAAATTATTTTACTAAGCGGTTCTCCTTTTTGAATGCTCTCTGCCGCTCTAGCTAAGGCTTTTTGATAATGATAGTTAGTTAGAGTTCTCGATAAAATTCTCAGTGCTTCAATAATTGTTACTCCACTTTTTAAAAGGGAGCTTAAAATTCTCGAAAAACGAGCTGCATTCATTTTAATGTAAATATTTTTGACAGCTGGCGTGTTAATGAAAATAGATCCCATCATCTGTTTCCCTGATTTAGTAGTGAAATATAATTTCAGAATAATTCCCAAAAAGACAAAGCTGACTAAACAAATTATTATATTATTTCTTAAAAAGTCACTAAGACCAATTACAAACTTAGTTGTTGCCGGTAATTCAGATCCCAAATCCGCAAAAACTGAAGTTAACTTTGGAACAACAAACATCATCATCACAATTCCAATTAAAACCATGGCTACTAAAATAACAGCCGGGTAAACCAAGGCTCCTTTCACTTTTCCAATTAACTCATGTTCTTTCTCTAATTGAAGAGCTAGGATATTTAAAACTTCTTCAAGACTTCCACTTGTCTCTCCAACCCTGATCATATTTACAAATAATTCATCAAAAACTCCTGGATATTTAGCTAAACCATCAGAAAGCGTAGAACCGGATTGTAATTCACTTTGAATCGATTTTAAAATACCAGCTAATTTTTTATTTTTTGTTTGTACAGTTAAATTTCTAACTGCTTTTGACAAAGGCAATCCAGAAGAAATCATTACACTCAAATTTCGAGTAAACATCATCTTTTCACTAATAGGAATACTAGAAAAGCGATCTAAAAAATTAATTGAAATATTTTTTTCTTTTTCAACTGCTATTTCTTTGAAAGAAGTAAGCATAAAACCTTCTGAGCGAAGTCTGGTGGCTAACTCTCTTTCATCTTTGACATTAGCCTCTCCAGCTTGGTTTCTTCCTTTTTGATCTTTAGCTGTGTAATAAGCTTTCATTTTTATTTACTATTTTATTAAAATTATTCTTTTGTTACTCTTAATATTTCTTCAATCGATGTTGAGCCTTGCATAGCTTTTACAAATCCATCCTCCACCATCGTAAGCATTCCTTTTTCTTTGGCCTTTTTCTCAATATCATCTGTTGTGGCTTTTTCAAAAATCATTTTACCAATTTCATCATCGACTTCCAAAACTTCAAATATTCCTAAGCGACCATGATATCCAGTTTTTCCACACTGTTCACAACCCCCAGGCCGATAAAATTTAATGTCTTGCCAAATAACCTCTTCGCCTAATTTTAATCCGCCACCCTTTTTAATGGCCATTAAAATTTCATCCATACTATAATTTGCCTTTAATCCCTTAAGATCAGTTTCGGTTAATTTATATTCCTTTCTACAATCAGTGCAAAGTTTACGAACAAGTCGTTGTGCAATAACGACATTTAAAGTTGAAGCAACTAAAAATGGCTCCGCCCCCATATCTACCAAGCGAGGTAATGTTCCGGCCGCACTATTAGTATGCAGAGTTGAAAGAACCAAATGACCAGTCATCGCAGCATGAATCGCCATTTCCATTGTTTCCTTATCGCGAATTTCTCCAACCATAATAATATCTGGATCTTGACGCAGAAGCGATCTTAGCCCAGCTGCAAAAGTTAGCCCGATTTTTGGATAAATCTGAGTTTGATTTATTCTGGGCATTCGATATTCCACTGGATCTTCAACGGTACTAATATTAACATCAGGGGTATTTAAAATATCCATCACTGTATATAAAGTTGAAGTCTTACCCGATCCAGTTGGTCCAGTTACCAAAATCATTCCATTGGGTTTTTTAATTTGTCTATGAATTGTCTCTAATCCCTGCCCATACAATCCCATTTTTTCCAAAGTTAATCCCTTGGAAGTTTCATCCAAAAGACGCATTACAATCTTTTCTCCATCAAAAATAGGTAGGATACTAACACGAAAAGAAATTTTTAAGCCTTCATTTTCTAATTTAAAACGTCCATCTTGGGGAACTCGATGTTCATCAAGCTTTAGATTAGAAAGCACTTTTATCCGAGCAATAATCCCATCAAAAACTTGTCTGGGCAAGGTCATTGCATCATGTAAAATTCCATCAATTCGATAACGAACGATAACTTCCTTTTCAGAAGGTTCAATATGAATATCACTAGCTGACTGAAGAATGGCATGCTTAATTAAAGTATCCACAATTCTAATAATTGGTAAATCTTGAGCTACCTTTTCCAAGTCTCCTCCCTCACCCGACACTGCTTCAGAATTAACACTAATCATATCCACAAAATCTGCTTTCAAACTTTTAGAATATTGACGTAAAATAAAATTAATACTTTCAGCAGAGGTGAGACAGGTTATTATCTTAAGACCAGTTTTCTTTTTAATAAAATCAATTGTCTGTATATCCTCCGGATTAAGCATCGCCACCTTAAGCTCTGTTCCTTTTTTTTCAAAAGAAACTATTTTGTATTTTTTAGCAATCGGCTCTGGAATTATTTTTAAAACTTCAGGAGCAATGTTTTCCTTTGTAAGATCAACAAAAGGCACCCCCATAATATAGGCATATAATTTTCGAAGCTGAGTTTCATCAATAATTTTTTGCTCCACCAAAAAATCACCAAGTTTTATTCCCTTTTTCTTAGCCTCTTCGTATGCCGATTCTAAAATTTCCGGCTTGATCATTCCTGAATCTTTGACAAAATTTTTCAGCTGATCATTACTTATTCTCATTTTCTTTTTACTCTATTGAGCAATTCTGAATAATCAGAATTATCCTGAAAAATCATGGTTACTCTATGGAGTGAATTTTTATTTTACTTTTTATTTTCTCCTTAATATTTTTAACTATCTTCAATTAAATCATTCCTAAAGCAGCTTTAATTTTCTTAACCACGTCTTGAAGCTTATAATCTGATTTTACCAAATAGGTAGTCGCTCCTTTTTCAAAAGCCTTAACAATATCTTCTTGGCTTTCTAAGTTAGTTAGAAGAATAACTGGAATATCTTTAGTCTTTTCATCTTTCTTTAATTCATCTAAAACTTCATATCCATCTTTTTTTGGTAAAACAATGTCCAAAAGGATAAGATCTGGAAGTTCCTTCCTAGCCATTTCAAGCCCAGATTCTCCATCTAGAGAGTTTATGACTTCAAATTTTTCTGCCACCACAAAATCTGCAATCGATTTATTAAGAGTTTCCTCGTCTTCGATAATTAATATTTTTTTACCCATATTTTTTCGCGTTATAGAACGCATTAAAAATTTATTATATTATTTAATTATTTTTTTAAAGGCAATGTAAAACTAAAAGTCGTTCCTACATTTTCTTTTGATTCAAACCACATTTTTCCATTAAGTTGTTCAACAACACTCTTGGCGATATAAAGTCCCAAGCCCGTTCCCTCTGTTTGATAACGAACAACATTACTACTGCGGAAAAACTTAGCAAAAATCTGGTCTTGCTGAGTTTCTGGGATACCAACTCCAGTATCCTTAACTTCAAAAAGAGCCATTCCATCCTTTAGACTGCAATTAATCGATACTTTTCCTCCTTCTAATGTATATTTTATAGAATTACTAAGCAAATTTTCAAAAACCAAATCAATCTTTTCTTCATCAGCCATAACCGTTAAATCACAGTTACCATCAAAGGAAACCCCAACTCCTTTTTTTTCACCTAGAGGAATCGCTACTTCATTTAATATTTTTTTAATTACTGTATTTATTTCAACTTCTTTAATTTTCAATTTAAATCGACCTTGATCAATTCTTGCTACATCCAAAAGATCATTTACCAATCGTGTCATTCTAGCTGTTAGAGAATCAATATTAGTTATTTTTTCTTTTTGTTTTTCATCCAATCCATCAGAAAGCTTATCAAGCATTATTTCTGTTTGCCAACGAATAGCAGAGAGTGGAGTTCGTAACTGATGGGAAGCAACGGAAATAAACTCACTTTTCATTTTATTAAGCTTAGCCATTTCTTCCATCTGATTAATGGTTAATTTTCCAATAGCTAAGACAATTAACACAACAACGATTTCAGAAATTATAATGAGCCTTGGATTATCACCTATGAATTTAGCCGCATGATAAACACCATTCATCGAAAGAATTGAAATTGCCCCCAGAACAATAGATAAAAAACTAGGGGTTCGCCAAACGCTTACGCCCAACTCTTCAGCTTGTTTTTTCAAATTTAAATCATTAACAATTTTCATTTTGTTTTTTATTTGTTATTAATCAAATTATAGCATAAAAAAAGCTATTTACAAATAAAAAACTCGCCGATGGCGAGCTTTTTTTCTAACTAAAATTACTTATTTTATTGAGCCTTTCTTTAAATCGAGAAAACACTAAAGGTCCTTGATTTTCATAATTAGGCCAAAAAGCCAATTCTTTGTCATCAGAAATAATCATACTCCCTAACTGCTTAGTTTTTGGATTATTTTTAATCCTTTTCATCTGCCAAAATTTCAGCTTTTTTTCAATAAATTCAAAATTAAATACCATTTCTAAAAAAATTTTAACCTTTCTGGAAAAAAAAGTATCTTCCATTCTCCTTGAATTGCTAATTTCATGAATAAAATTAGGTTTATATCTATTTATCCAATAATTTATCGATTGAAACCTTTCAAACTTTGAAAAACCATAAATTACAGTCATGAATGAATATTCACTAGCCGCAAAAATATCTCGCCCAGAAATTAAAAAATCATCAGTCAAAAAATGATTAAGACAAATTCGATTTTGGATCTTTTTTCCATAACGACGTTTTCCAAAAAGATGCAACATCACTGTCACTAAAATTCTTCCAGTAAAAAGTCTCCCTTTCCTAAAAAATATCAATAAATCAAAATCACTTTTTGCCTCAGCATTTTTCATCGCCATTCTCCCGGTAACCCCAACCATTCTTATATATGGGAAAAATCTCAATATTTTTACCATTTTTAATAATTTTTTAAATTTTTGTTCAGAAATTTTATTTCGCCTAATTCTCTCATCAGCTAATCCAATCCGATCTTTTAGAAAATAGAAGCCTTTCTCCATAGCAATAAAGCGCTTTAATTTTCCTGTCCCGTGTTCCGAGTATTCGGTATTTACGAGGTCTCCTGACAATTCACAAATAACTTCCTCTAAAGAATACTTCTCCGGCTCTTCTCCAGAGATTATCAAAAGATGTTTCCAAATCTCAAAACTAGTCATTGGATAATCCATGACGTCATAGTAAGTTATTGTTGCCAATATATGTTTAGAAAGATTAGTGCTCATAAACTCCAAATTATAAATTACAAATTCCAAATAAATTATAAATTCGAATGATCAAATGTTTTAAATTTTGAAATTTAATATTTTGATTTTAGATTTTTTTAAAGGTATTTACCAGTCCAGCTTTTTTTACACTTTGTTAATTTATTTGGAGTCCCTTCATAGACGACATAACCTCCTTTATCTCCTCCATCTGGGCCAAGATCAATTACCCAATCAGAATTTCGAATGACATCCATATTATGTTCAACTACTAAAACTGAATTGCCTTTTTCAACTAGCAAATCCAAAACCTTTAAAAGTCTCTTCACATCATCAAAATGAAGTCCGATTGTTGGTTCGTCTAGAATATAAAGGGTTTTCCCGGTAGATTTTCGAGAAAGTTCGGTTGCTAATTTAATTCTTTGCGCTTCTCCGCCAGAAAGATTAGTAGCACTTTGTCCTAATTTCAAATAACCCAAGCCAACTTCTTCCAAAGTTCGAAGTTTTTCTACAATTAAAGGAGATTTGTTGAAAAATTTAAGTGCATAGGAAACACTCATATCTAAAACTTCAGAAATATTTACCCCTTGATATTCAATGTCCAGTGTTTTTTGATTATAACGCGTTCCCTGGCAAGCCTCACATTTAATATACATATCTGGTAAAAGATGCATCTCTATTTTTTTTGTTCCATCTCCCTGACAAACTTCGCAACGCCCACCCTTCATATTAAAACTAAAGCGACTCGGAGCATATTTACGCTTCTGCGCTTCTTCAGTTGAAGAAAAAAGATCCCGAATTAAAGAAAAGACACCCGTATAAGTCGCCGCATTAGATCTCGGAGTTCGACCAATTGGTGTTTGATCGATATTAATCACCTTATCAACATTATTTAAGCCTTTAATTTTTTTATGCTTTCCCGGAACAGCTTTGGCGTTGAAAAAATATTTACTTAAAGCTTTAGCTAAAATATCATTTACTAGAGTTGATTTTCCGCTACCAGAAACACCAGTCAAAGAAACGAATTTCCCAAGTGGAATATCAATATTAATATTTTTCAAATTATGCTCCTGAGCTCCAATAATTTCAATCGATTTCTTATTGCCCTTTCGATAAGATTTCTTTTCTGCCACTTTCTTTTTGCCAGTTAAGTATTGTGCGGTTGAAGTCTTTGATTTTAAAAGCTTTTTAAAATCACCTTCAAAAATCACTTCTCCTCCTTCTTCTCCAGCCCCAGGACCCATATCGACAATCCAATCAGCTTTGCGAATAATGTCTTCATCATGTTCAACTACAACCAAAGAATTTCCAGCATCTTTCAAAACTTGCATAGTATTAATTAATTTTTCTGTATCTCGATTATGCAAACCAATTGAAGGCTCATCTAAAATATAAGTAATTCCCATCAATTCTGCTCCGATTTGGGTTGCCAAACGGATTCTTTGGGCTTCACCACCAGAAATCGAATTAGCTCCTCGAGAAAGTGAGAGATAATCCAAACCAACATTAATTAAAGCTTGGGTTTTAATTCTAATTTCCTTAACTAAAGGCTCGGCAATATTTTTTTTATTTGCATCAATATTTGATTCTTTTAAACCATCTAGAAAAATCATTAACTTTCCTAAATCCAAAGTAACCACATCATCAATAGAACTATCATTTATAGTTACTGAAAGATATTCTTCTCTAAGCTTTTTACCCTGACAAACAGGACAAGTCTTTTCCAACATATACTTCTCTAAATCGCTTCGTACATAATCAGAAGAAGCTTCTGAATATCTTTTTTTAATCATTGAAATTACCCCTCCAAAATCAATTCTTACTTTTTGAACTCCGCCTAAATCATTCCCTTGTTCTACTAAAACTTCTTTGCTAGCAGGACCATAAAAAATTATATTTAATAATTCTTGAGGAAGTTTTTTAACTGGAGTTTGAATAGAAAAATCATATTCACTTCCCAAAGCTTTCAAAATATTCAAATAATTATTCTGGGATCCATTTCGACCATTAGATTTACTCCAAGGTAAAATTGCTCCTTCTGCCAAAGACAAATTTTTATTTGGCATTACCAAATCAATATCCACTTCTTTAGTTATTCCTAAACCAGAGCAATGCCTGCAAGCTCCTTCTGGACTATTAAAAGAAAAATGTCTTGGAGTTATCTCATTAATTCTTAATCTACAACCCTGACAAACGAAATCTTTGTTATAGGTTCGATCCTTACCGCCATTAATAGAGAATAAAAGTGAACCACCTCCAACCTTAAAAGCAGTTTCAATTGAATCAAAAATTCTTTCTCGATCAGGATTTTTACTATTCAAATTAATTCGATCAATCACCAACTCCACTGGGACATTTATCTGATCACTCGCAATCAGTAGGGCTTCCGAAGTTGTCATCACCTTTCCATTAAATCGCACTCTAGCATATCCCATTTGACCAATTGTACGTAGAATTTCTTTAACGGATTTATTCCCCTCTTCAATTTTTCCCATGATAATTATCTGAGCCTTATCAGGTGCGCTCAAAATCTCATCAACAATTTCTTGACTTTGCTTTCGCTCCATCAACATTCCACATTTTGGACAATGTGGCGTTCCAATTTTTGCGAAAAGAACCCGCAAATAATCATAAGTTTCTGTTAAAGTTCCGACCGTTGAACGAGGAGAACGACTTAAACTTTTTTGGTCAATAGAAATAGTCGGACTTAGATTTTCGATCTTATCCACGTCAGGTTTTGCTCCTACATCCAAAAAATGCCTTGCATAAGAAGACATCCCTTCCAAATAACGCCGATTACCTTCAGCATAAATAACATCAAACGCAAGAGAAGATTTTCCTGATCCAGAAAGTCCAGTTACTACTACCAATTCATTACGCGGAATATCAATATCAATATTTTTCAAATTATTAACCCGCGCTCCTTTGATAATAATTTTATCTCGAGTCTTAGCTGTTTGCTTTGGCATAGCTTATAAAAGTAAATATTTAAAACACTAAGTAAGAATTATATAGCAGTTTCTTATATTTGTAAACCCCCGATAAGAAAAACCACAAAAATCCAGCATGAAACGTTTCAACGCGCGTTGAAACGTTCAAAAACCCATCAAAAACAATAACTAAAACATATACTAAAAAATCTTGCGATAGCAAGATTTTTTAGTATTTAGCTTTTTAGGTTAATTTAAAATGTCTTTTTAACTCTTGTTCCCCTTCTATCTCTGAAGCCACAATTATTTTAATCTCTTTCTCCGCAAAATTAAAAAATGAACGCAAGAGATTGATTTCATTTTTAAAATCATATGGATAGACCCAAACGCTTTTTTGAATTTGATATAAGCCAAAATCTTTAATTTTCCCTCTCAAAGCCTCTCGCTTGATCTTTTGCTTATCCAAAACATCAAAAATTAAAATTCTCCATTTGCCATCCCACTTTTTTGGTTTCTTGATTGCCAAATCATCTATTTGATATTTTCCCGCTAGTTTTTTGCCGTCTGGAGTCAAAGAAATATAAATCTGTCCACCACGATTCTCGAAAAAAATTAAATTACGTTTTTTTAAACTATAAAAAGTATCATAAAACTTTTTATTATTCTTATTGTCTATAATTTTATATTTGGCGTATTTATAAATTTTTGGCAAAACTCTAGAAACAAAACTTGGAGAAGTCGAAGCCACTGCAATTCCACCCGCTATTAAAATTCCTTTCACTATATTTTTTGTAATTTCTTCTTTATTTTTCATATACCATTATTATACTTAATACTAAAAAATCTTGCTATAGCAAGATTTTTTAGTATTTGAGTTAATCTCAATAAAATAGCGTTTATCTTGATGCTTATTTTTATCCCTACTTTAATACTTACTCTGATCATTACTTCGGTCCTTATATAGTAAGGACTATTTTAAGAAGTCTTTCTTTCTAACTTTACGATGATAGCTAATCGCAAAACGATGAGCCTCATCCATAATACTCTTCACAACATTCTTGTTGTGAAGGAAATTTTGAATTTTGAATTTGGAATTTTGAATTGATTTGGAATTTGAGATTTGGAATTTGAGATTTTTTCTAGATTTACCTTTAGCGACAGCCATCATTGGAATCTTTAATTTAAATTCTTTGAGAATTTTTTCAGCCATATTTAAATGTCCTTTTCCTCCGTCAAGTAAAATCAAATCAGGTTTTTTCCAATCATTTTTAAATCTCCGAAATAAAACTTCGGCCATCATTCCCACATCATTTGCACCTTCAACAGTTTTAATTTTAAATTTTCGATATTCTTTCTTATCCGGTTCGCCATTTTGAAACACAACCATTGAACCAACTGCAAACTCGCCAGAAATATTAGAAATGTCATATGCTTCAATCCTAATCTTATTGTTCATTGTTCGCTGTTCACTGTTCGCTGATATGAGGGCAACATCATTGATATGATTTAGGGCAAAAATTTTATTTCGCAGCTCCCCCGCTTTTTCAAATTCATGTTTCTTGGCAAGTTCTTTCATTTCTTTTTCCAGCTTTTTCTCCAAGTTTTTCTTTTTTCCTTCTAAAATCATTCTGATTCCTCGAATGTTTTTTGCGTAATCTCTTTTGGAAATCGCACCAGAATAAGGTCCAGGACAACGACCAATTTGAAAATCAAGACAACCCTTTTCTGTCTTTTGTTTCAAAGAATGGAACGGAAATATTTTGCGAATGATTCCCAAAGCCACTTCCATTTGTTTCTTGGAAGTATAAGGACCGAATACAGTTTTTAGTTTGTAATTTTTAGTTTGTAATTTTTTAGATTTTGAATTTTGAAATTTATTTGGAATTTGTAATTTTAAATTTGTAATTTTATCCAGCTCTGTTTTACGAAAAATTTCAAAACGCGGAAACTCATCCTCCACTAAAGCAATATAACTGAAACTTTTATCATCCCTTTCTTTAATGTTATATTTTGGTTGATACTTCTTGATTAAATTCGATTCTAAAATCAACGCTTCCAAAACTGAATCAGTTTCAATCGTTTTTATGTTCGAAATTTGTTCAACCATTGAAAAAATTCTTGTTCCCCGAACATCTGTCCCGCTAAAATATTGCTTAACCCTACCTTTAAGACTTGTCGCCTTTCCAATATACAAAATCACCCCAGATTTATCCTTAAACAGATACACACCAGAATTTGAGCTTATTTTATTCAATTTTTCTTTCGAGATTGACGAAAGCATATATTTTGATTAAACTGATATAATACTCAATACAGTATTATAAAATAGTTTTTTAACAATTTCAATAGGAGGAATTTGAAATGTCTACAATTAAAACAAAGATAGAACATTCTCAAAAAATAATTAGAAAGATTTTGGAAGAATTTCCAAAAATGGGAGTTGGCTGTTCTTTTGGCAAGGATAGTATGGTAGTTGTTGATATAGCCAGAAAAATCAAACCTGATATCCCAATTTTTTCGGTAATGACAATGTATAAACCGATTGAAACCATTAACTATCTAATGGTTATGCAAAGAACGATGCATTTAAATCTCACGGTCTTTATGGTAACCAACCCGATTCCAATTTTTGCAGGTCAGGATTCAAATTTTATGACTTTGAAGAGAGCAGGAACAAAAGTTGAATCAATAGGTTCCAGCGAATTTTTTAAGAAAGATACACTAAAAAATCCTTTACATTTTATAGATCCTGCTAAGTGTTGTCATCTCCTAAAAGTTATTCCCGCAAAATATGCTATCAAAAAATTAGGTTTGGGTGCATATTTATCTGGAATTAGAAATGATGAAGGAGAGACAAGAGCAAACTTTCAGCCGATAGAAAAAGACGGCGAGATTATAAAAGTGAATCCAATTATAACTTGGACCGAGCTTGATGTTTGGAAATATTTAGCCCTAAATCAAATAAAGCCTAATCCATTATATAATGAAGGATACAGAAGTCTGGGATGTCTTCCCTGTTCAGCAATCACTGGTGACGATGGACCAGAAAGAGCAGGCAGATGGCAAGGAAAAGAAAAAGAAGAATGCGGACTTCACAAAAAAGAAAAACAATAAAACCCAACAGGGACGAAAATTCGTCCCTGTTTTTTATTTCTTCAAAGCCTCTTTCAAAAATTTAGCGGTATAACTTTCCTTATGATACTTCGCCACTTCTTCAGGTGAACCAGCGCAAATTACTTTTCCTCCCCCATCACCACCTTCAGGGCCAAGATCAACAATCCAATCTGCAGTTTTGATGACATCTAAGTTATGTTCAATCACCACAACCGTATTCCCTGCATCAACAAGACGATTCAGAACTTCCAAAAGTTTCTTGATATCATCAAAATGAAGCCCAGTTGTTGGCTCATCTAAAATATACAACGTGTTTCCAGTTGCACGGCGCGAAAGTTCAGTTGCCAGTTTTATTCTCTGCGCTTCTCCGCCAGAAAGTGTTGTCGCCGCTTGTCCAAGATGAATATATCCCAATCCGACTTCTTCCAAAACAGAAAGCTTATCATGAATATCATGAAAATTTTCAAAAAATACACTCGCTTCTGAGACTGTCATCGCTAAAACATCAGCAATATTTTTTTCTTTATACTTAACTTCTAAAGTTTCACTATTATATCTCTTTCCCTTACAAACATCACACGGCAAGTAGACATCTGGCATAAATTGCATTTCAATTTTCAAAAATCCATCTCCATTACAATTATCACATCGCCCACCCTTAACATTAAAAGAAAACCTTCCTGGGCTATACCCTCTGGCTTTCGCATCTTTACTTTGCGCAAACAATTCTCTAATCGGAGTGAAAAGACCAGTATAGGTGGCTGGATTAGAACGAGGTGTTCTTCCAATCGGAGACTGATCAATCATAATAACTTTATCCACATATTGCGTTCCATCAATTTCAGAATGCTTCCCTGGCTTTTCCAAAGAACGCATAATCTTTGCCGACAATGATTTGAAAAGAATATCCTCGACTAATGTTGATTTCCCACTTCCCGAAACTCCCGTCACGCAAGTCAAAACTTTCAACGGAAATTGAGCTACAATGTTTTTCAAGTTATTCTCACACGCCCCACGAACGGTAAGCCACTTCTTATTTTTAATCGGTCTTCGAAAATTTGGAATTTCAATTTGAAGTTCTTTATTTAGATATTTGGCTGTTAGAGATTTTTTGTTTTGCATTACTTCTTTTGGCGAACCTTCAGCAATAATTTTTCCACCCAATCTTCCTGCACCCAAACCAATGTCCACTAGATAATCTGCCGCTCGCATCGTTTCTTCATCATGTTCAATTACAATTAAAGTATTTCCAATATCTCTAAGCTTTAATAAAGTTTCTAATAATTTTGCATTATCTCGCGCATGAAGTCCGATTGATGGTTCATCTAGAATGTATAAAACACCCACCAATTGAGAACCAATTTGAGAAGCTAGACGAATTCTTTGAGTTTCTCCACCAGCCAATGTAATCGCACTTCTCCCAAGTGTGAGATACCCCAAACCAACATTTTCTAAAAATCCTAACCGCGCTTGAACTTCCTTGAGAATTCTTCCCGCAATTAATTCTTCTTTCTTATTTAATTTCCAATCTTTGAAAAATTTCAAAGTCTCACTAACACTAACGTCAGAAACTTCACTTATATTTTTATCATTAACAGTCACTAATAATGTTTCTTTCTTATACCGCGCTCCTCCACAAGCCGAACACGGATTTTGAGACATATATTTTTCAATATCTTTTCTCACTGAATCTGAATCAGTTTTTCGATAACGTTTTTGCAAAAATCCAACAACACCCTGCCAGACCAAATTATATTTAAAAGTGGATCCTGTTTTACTCCGAAGTGTCACTGGGATGTTTTCTGCTTCATCTTCGCAAATCATTTCTGTTTCTTCATGCCCCCACATCAAAATATTAAATTTTTCTTCTGACAAATCACGCAGTCTTGCATTATCAGAAATATGAAACTTATTGCAAACTGAGCGCAAAATATTTCCCTGCCAATTATTCCGCTTATAACTCCAAGGCATTAATCCCCCTTCAGCTACTGTTTTATTTAGGTCTGGTGCTACTAATTGTGGATCCACTTCTTTTTTCACTCCCAGACCTTCACATTCTGGACAAGCACCATAGGGCGAATTAAAGGAAAAAAGCCGTGGTTCTAATTCTGGAAATTCCATTTCATGAACTGAACAAGCAAGATTTTGATTATAAATTGATTCTTCTTTGCCTTTGCGAATTTTCACTAACCCCTCAGAAAGCTTCAAAGCTTTTTCCACATCTTCAAAAATTCTAGAAATATTTCCATCACTAATTTTGATTGTATCAATCACAACATCGATATTATGCTTTTTGTAACGTTCAAGTTTTATTTTTGTCTTAGGTGTAAGCTCATAATTTTTCCCATTAACATATACCCTAGAAAATCCACGTCGAAATAAATCCAAAAGCAAAGTGGAGTAGTCTCCTTTTCTTCCTCGAACAATTGGAGATAAGATTTCAACTTCCCCGCCTGCAACGCTTTGCGTAGCAATGCGGGCAGGTTTCTTTTCGCCTAGCCCCAACACTCGTTCTACGATTTCATCAACTGAAAGCTTTGAAATTTCCTCACCGCAGATTGGACAATGAGGAATTCCGATTTTTGCATACAAAAGTCGCAGATAATCATGAATTTCAGTGACCGTCCCAACAGTTGAACGAGGATTATGTGAAGACGCTTTTTGATCAATTGAAATTGCTGGAGAAAGTCCTTCAATATAATCAACATCAGGCTTATCCATTTGCCCAAGAAATTGACGCGCATAACTAGAAAGGCTTTCCAGATAACGTCGTTGCCCTTCAGCAAAAATTGTATCAAAAGCCAAAGTCGATTTTCCCGACCCAGAAATTCCTGTAAAAACAATAAACTTATCCCTTGGGAGTTCAAGATTAATATTTTTTAAGTTATGTTCACGAGCTCCGCGGATTATTATTTTATCCTGCATAATTTTATTTGCAATTATTTTATTTGCCCCGTGATTTTTTCCGAATTTTACGAGGGTCAATATATTTTTAATACGTATTATAATACGTATTAGAATACGTACAGACGCAAAAAACTTCCCCCTTTCGAGGTATTTACCCTATGGAATAAATTCTGTTTTCAGAATTTAATCGCAAGGCGATTATTCCATTGGGGCTTAGGATTGTTATTAAATTATCCTGTATATAGTAATACAATCCTGTCTTTCAGTCAAAGGCTATTTTTAAAATATAAAAAGCCACCGGATCACTAATCTTAATAAGATTAGGCTAGCGGTGGCTATAGTTGTCCAGAAATTGAAAGTTCTAAATAGCTATTTATGTATTGTAGAAAATAATTTCTGAGACTTCAATTTAATGAAAATTAAATTAAATATTGGCGAGGTCTGTTCTGTAGGGATATAATATTACCTCTTTTTTAAACTACTTATACCCCATAGAGCAATCGCCTGGACCTTGTGAATTTTTCATTCACCCCTCCCTTTTGATGTTTGCGGATTTTTTTATACTGCCTCGCTTGGCTTGCCGCCAAGATCCCATGGGTTTTCACTACAAAGAATATAGCTGACGCTTAAAAAATTGTCAACTATTTTAAAGAATAAAATAATAATTAATTATTATTTCTTAGCCCAGAAATAAACTAAAAAGAAAAATACAGCAAAAGAAGTAGCGTAGGTCAAAACCATAAAAGGATCTTGATTGGACAGTTTTTCTGTTAACCAGCCATAATATCGTGGCCAATGATCATTAGCAAGTCCATTCCAAAATATTATTCCAGTATCATTCAAATAATCTCTAATTCTTATTAAGCCTTCCATCTTGAAAATTTAATATAATGTTACCGGTTCAGCAAAAATGTCATAAACCGGTAAATTAAAAGTGAAAACTAAACTTGTAAGAAAAATAAGTATTGCCAATAAAGATATAATTAACTTTGCATTTTGAGAATACTTAACTTTTTCCAAATCTTTTTCTAACGGAACAATCACAAGCCAAACTAATACAGTCGAAGACACCGACCAAAAAACTTCAAGAATTTCTGTTGGTATTTTCCCAGTAAAGGATTGTGGCAGAAGATAAATCATAGCCATCACCCAAGGAATCAAAGTCAAAAGTAAAAAACGTGACATCCAATAGCCAACAGTTTTATAGATAAAATTATATTCAAATAAACTATAAAGGAGATAGACTGTAAAAAATATTCGCATATGCTGAAAGAGTGACTCGCCAGTCGGCGCAAAAAGAGTCAACCATTCAAAGCCGAACCAATCATACAAAAAATGAACCGCACAACTTAAAACTAAGAGTATAATTATTTTCTGATAAGTTTTTGTTTTTGTTTTTGTTTTTTTTCTAAGCATTTATTTATCTATTTAAAGAGAAAAAAGAACTTATAAAATTTTTAAAGGGTGGATAGTTAGCAATTATAATCGCCTCAACTGCAAGAAAAAAAGATATTACTACAATTGAATTTATCCATTCTTTCATTCCATTCGCATTAGTAAAATCACTATATTGATCCTTTAAATCTTCAAATTTTACGAAATAGGAAATTTTTTTATTTTTAAAGATAGTGTTTGGATCGTATTTAATCTTTTTTGAATTTTTTATCATGATTTATTTTTATTTTCATCTTTATTTTACCATTTTTTAGAAAACAAAAAAAGAGCCCCAAATTAATCAGGGCTCTTTCTAATATTCCATCAACCACTATTCACAAATAGCTTCCGAGCTACTCCCTGCGCCTTCACCAAATCCTGAAGAAGGAGCCACTGAAGAAAGTTCTGCCTGACATTCTGCCGGTTCATTTTCAAAAGCGCTACAAATAGACTTCAAAAGACTAGCTGAATCTCGTCCGCTTGTGGCCGTTACGCCATTAATAACCAATGTCGGAGAACCTTGCACGCCATATTTTTCATTAGCTTCTTTATCTGTGCCAAAAGCAACTTCTCCAGACTTAACAGCAAATTTTTCGTTAGAAGATTTAATACAAGCATCAGTTGTGAACTTGTTTATTCCTAAACTAACCATACAACTTTCAGCCGCTGTAACTCCTCCTGCAGAAGATTTTAGAAAACATTTTAAATAACTAACGATCTTGGTTGGATTATTTTTCTGAATACAATATTCTCGCATGTTTTCATCTGCCTCTTCATCACCATGCATTGTATAACTAACAAATTTCAATTCGAACTTAACTTTTGATCCTAGCTTTTCCAAAACTGGAATAATTCCTTTTTCAACTTGAGTTCCAAATGGACAATAACTCATCACAAACAATTCTATTTCTGGCTTTGTATTTTTTGGGATTTCTTTTTGTTCTACCATCTTAGCTTCTTCAGTAGCTGCTTTCATTTCTTGAGCTTTCTTTTCCATTTCATCAATATCGATTGCTCCAGAAGGGAAAAATAATTTTCCATCTTTTGTAACATAGGAATCAACTTTTTGTTCTTGCCCATTCGCCTTCACAACAATCTTCATTTTATACATTCCATTTTCTTCAGAAACTTCTTCTACAGAAAAATCTACTCCAGCAGCTATAAGATTTTCTGCAACAAAATTTTCTATTTTTTCTTTTGCTTCTTCTTGACTAATGGCTTTCACTGAATTGCTCTTCTTGGAAAAAGTATCCTTAAGATTACAACCAGACGTCAGGATCACCGCCAACACAACCACTGACAATATTACGATTTTTTTCATATTGGTTCGTTTATTATTAATTAGTTTTTTATAAATTAAATTTCTTGTTAATTTTACATTATCTCTTAAATCTATGCAAATGGTCTAAAAATTACTTATTTATAGGAAAATAAGCAAAGAAATAGCTAACCAGATACTTGCATTTTTCTAAGATCTGCAATTTCATCTCTAATGATAGCTGCTTTTTCAAATTCTAAATTCCTAGAAGCTTCTTTCATCTCTTTTTCTCTCTGCTTAATATATCCATTCAAATCTTCCAACAATTCTAATTCTCTAAAGTCACGTGTTACTTCTGGATTTATTTCATGATCAACAATTGATTCAATACTCTTCTTAATAGTCTTTGGAGTGATTTTATGTTTTTTGTTATATGTAACTTGAATCTTTCTTCGCCGATTTGTTTCATCAATCGCTCGCTTCATCGAACCAGTTACTTTATCAGCATAAAGAATTACTCGCCCACTAACGTTTCTCGCTGCTCGACCAATTGTTTGAATGAGCGAAGTCTCACTTCGCAAAAATCCTTCCTTATCTGCGTCTAAAATCGCAACCAAAGAAACTTCAGGAAGATCCAATCCTTCTCGCAAAAGATTTACCCCAACCAAAACATCAATTTCTCCTCTTCTCAGTTTTTCCAAAATTCGAATTCGATCGAGGGTTTCCACATTAGAATGAAGATATTCTGATTTAATTTTATTCTCACGTAAAAAGCCTGACAAATCTTCAGCCATTTTTTTGGTTAACGTCGTAATCAAAACTCGTTCCTTATTTTTCACAACTTTCTTAATTTCAGTTAAAACATCTTTCACCTGACCCTTTGTTGATTTAATTGTTAATTCAGGATCAATCAACCCCGTTGGACGAATAATCTGTTCTGACACATTTTCGCTATGAGCCTCTTCATATTTAGATGGCGTTGCTGAAGTAAAAATCACCTTATTTATTTTCTTCTCAAATTCTAGAAATTTCAAGGGTCGATTATCAAAGGCGCTTGGGAGTCGAAAACCATTTTCAATCAAAGAAGTTTTTCGCGAGAAATCTCCCGCAAACATTCCACCAATTTGTGGCACAGTTACATGGGACTCATCAATAACCATAAGAAAATCTTTTGGCCCGCCTGCAACTTTATACTTCTTTGAATTAGTACTTTCTTTTGAATTCTCAACTAAACCCTTAGCCCTTTCTGCCTTTGTTAAAGACGTAGCATTTCGGGCAGGGAAATAATCAATCAAAGTGTCCGGTGCCTCCCCTGCTTTTCTGCCTGTCAAAAATCGAGAATAATTTTCAATTCCATTGCAATAACCAATTTCTCTCATCATTTCGATATCCTGTTTAGTCCTTCGCTCAAGTCTTTCCGCTTCAAGAGTTTTTTTACTAAGTCTTAATTTCTTAACACTATCAATCATTTCTTTTTCAATTTTTTCTAAAGCTGATTCCATTACAGGCTCTGGCACCACAAAATGCTTGGCGGGATAGATTAAAACTTTTTCCAATTTCCCCAATTCATTGCCCGTTAAAAAGTCATACTCATAAATTTTTCCTATTTTTTCATTTTTAATTTCAATCCGCGTCACAACTTCTCGACTCGGAGCCATTACTTCAACAATTTCTCCAGTTACTCGAAATTTTCCTCGACTCAAAAGATCACTTCGCAGAAATTGCATTTCAACCAGTTCTTGAATTATTTTTTCACGATTGATTTTTTGCCCTTTCTTCAATTCTAAACTAATTTCTCGATAATATTCAGGCGACCCTAAGCCATAGATGCAGGAAACCGAAGCGACAATAATTGTATCCTTTCGAGATAGTAACGCCGTTGTCGAAGCATGGCGAAGTCGATCAATTTCATCATTAATCTGAGCTTCTTTTTCTATATAAGTGTCCGATGAAGCAATATAAGCTTCTGGCTGATAGTAATCATAATAGGAAACGAAGTATTCCACTGCATTTTTTGGAAAGAAAGTCCGAAATTCTTGTGCCAGTTGAGCTGCCAAAGTTTTGTTCGGTGCAATTACCAAGGTCGGTTTTTGTATTTTTTCAATTACATTGGCGATTGTGAAAGTTTTTCCTGATCCAGTCACGCCCAAAAGCGTCTGAAATTTTTTCCCAGATTTTAATCCTTTCACCAGCTTTGCAATCGCCTGAGGCTGATCACCTGCCGGTTTAAATTTTTTATTAAGAATAAACTTCATCGCTTTTGGTTGGATTGCCCAGTAGCGAGCTATGCTCTGGCACTGGGGTCTCCTGCTGATTTATATTTGGTAGATAATTCGAATTACATATAAAAATTAAAACTATTAATAACTAAATATAATATAATTTATCAAAAAAGAAAAGCATCTAATATAAGAAAATTAAAAAAAGAAAAAAATACAGATCTACATCTTTTTACCAACCTCATTTCACATCTATTGCTATAGCAACATATCTAGACAAAATAAAATATTCCATTCTGAACTATATTTTGTCTAAATTAAAATTCTTTTTTAATAATTGATCATTTTCTATCTCTAAGGCAACAATGATTTTCATTTCATTTGTGTTTATTTGAAAAAAATTTCTCAAAATTTCCATTTCTGCTTTAAAGCAATACGGGTAAACCCAGACGCTATTTTGCAATTTATACATTCCTAACTGCTTAATTTTTCCACGCAAAGCCTCTCTCTTAATTTTATGCTTTTCTTTAATGTCAAAAATAAGCACCCTCCATTTTCCATCCCACTTATCTGTCTTTCTAAATTTCAAATCATCAATTTTATATTTTCCCGCTTGTTTTTTTCCTTTTTCTGTTAATGAAATATAAAGTTGTCCTCCTCGATCTTCAAAACTTATCATATCTTTACTTTTCAAATAATAGAAAGAGCGGTTATATTTTTGCTCTTTTCTTTTTTTCATTATTTTAGAGGTTGTTATTTTAAATAACTTTGGAAAAATATTATATAAAAATCGTGGAGAAGTAGTCGCCACCGCTACCCCACCCGAGATTAAAAGTCCTTTCAAAATTATTCTCGTTACTTCCTTTGCTTTAGCCATATTTTTTATTTTTATTAATTATTTATATAAATGTTATCAAATCATTTTCAAAGCCTTCTTAAATTTTACTTATTATTTTCTATTTTACTATTCTCTCTAACTTCATTATATTACCAATCTGTTGCTATAGCAACAGATGTGAATAGAAATGTTAATTGTAGATTTTTAATTGTAAAATTCTTATATAGTTAGGACTTATCCACACCCCCCCTTTTTTTTTAATATTAATCTTTCCATTTTCCATTTTTTTGTTGTATAATATAATCATATAAAAGTTATAAGATTAAATTAAAAAAAGTTTTTATCCAGCACTAGGTTTGGATATGCTTATTTTCAAAATTAAGATGCAAAAAAATACTAACAAAAAACATTTCAAATTTAGTGCTGGATTTACCTTAATAGAAGTTTTACTGACAATTGTTATCATTGGATTACTGGCAGGAGTTATTTTAGTAAAATTAGGTGATGCTCGAGAAAAGGCTAAAGACAACAAGGCTTTATCTGTAACACAAAACACCGCCACTGCAATACAAAATTGCCTAGCTGGAAAAAGCTCATATGCAAAAGGTAGCGGATTTTTTAATGAATGGAATATGGGATTCGGAACAGGCGTATGGGCAATACCTGTTACTGGAATTCAAATATGCGTTGGAAATCCAAGTCCAACTTGGCCTAACTTATCAGAAGGTTGGTCATTTAAAAGCGTAATTAGAATAATAGGAGATGAAACTGGTCAATATCGCTTAAAAGCTACTAACACCGATGGGACAAAGGGAATTATTTGTGATTTTTGTAAAGTAGGAGTATTTGGCGATGATATCTCTTTTGGGTTGCCTGCAGTATCATGCAATAATAATGTTAAATGCGAAACAAGAGGTTTTTAAACTTTTCTATTGTTTTTTTATTCTCAAATTTATATAACAAATACAAAATCCACTTTTACGTAACATGTAGGAAAATTTAGAGAGTGAACATAAAAAAATCCAAATAATAAAAAATAAAAACTGCCCTTCGCGATAGCGTTTTTCTAAATTTCAATTGCATGAACGCTAAAAAATTTATCTAGTCCCGAGTATTCGGGAGTCATAAATTTTTAGTGAATAAGATTAGAAATTTATCTTTCAGCAAGTCTGGCGAGGAGTTTCCCTGCCTGCCGGTAGGCAGGTTTGTAACTTTCTTTCTAAAAGAAAGTTAGGAAAAGTAATTATAGAAAAAAGTAAAAATTACAAATATAAATGCTTCCCCTCTTCCTTTAATTTATCTATTATCTTTTTTACTTCGCTAACTCTTTTTTTATCAGCTACCAAAACTGCATCTTCGGTTTCTACTATAATAATATCTTCAAGCCCAACGGTTGCAACCATCTTGTCCTCTGAATAAACCAAGCAATTTTTACTCCCCGAATCAATATGGTTACCCTTAACAATCATCTCACTTTTTAAGCTGTCCTTGAAAAAATCAAACAAAGCTCCCCAATTTCCAACATCACTCCATTGCAATTCTGATGGAACAACCAAGCGACTTTCACTATCCATTTTTTCTATCATCGCCGTATCAATCGGAACATTATCCAAAGTCTCATATTTTTTATTTCGTTCCTCAGCATCTTCAATATTCAAAACGTTAATAATCTTTGGTGTATATTTCCGAGTCCATTCTAAAAATTTTTCAGCTGAAAAAACAAAATAGGATGCATTCCACAAATATTCCCAACCAGCCAAATATTTTTCTGCTGTTTTCTGATCAGGCTTCTCCACAAAAGAATCCACATAAAAAACTCTTCTTTTATTATTAGAAAATTCTTTCCCCATTTTAATATACCCTAATTCCGTGTCAGGATAAGTTGGATTAATTCCCACTGTCACTAATTTATCCACATTTTTTTCAGCCGTTTCCAATGCAATTGAAAGCACGCCAACAAATTCATCTATATTTTTAATAGCATGATCTGAAGCCACTGTGGCCACCACTGCTTTTGGATTAACTTGATGAATGCTCTTGGCAACCAAGGCAATGGCGGCAGCTGTTCCTCTGGCAGAAGGTTCAATAATTAATTGTTTTTCAGATATTTTTGGAAGTTGTTCCAACGTTAAACTCTTATAATCTACCGTGGTAGAAACAAAAATATTGTCCTTAGAAACAATCTTAGCTACTCGGTCGTATGTTTCCTGAATCATCGTCTTTGAAGAGGTAAACTTCTGAAATTGTTTCGGCCTCTCTTTTCGACTGACTGGCCACAAACGAGTTCCTGTTCCCCCAGCCATAATTACTGCATAGAAATTTTTTTGCATAATATTAAATTTGTCTTATAGACTTAAGCGACTTATGATATAATTAAATCACAATGAGAGATAAAAGAAAACACCTGTCCGCAATGCAACGCAGGGCGATGCAGGCGGGAAAGCCTAAATAAAGAAAAACCCGCCCGCTTCGATGCACGAAGTGCTTCGGACAGGAACTAAAAGTAAATGAGTGAAAAAATTAAAAATCTAGAATCTTCAAAAATAAGAGCTGTTCGAAGAGAAGAGAAAAAAATGAAACAGAAAAAAATGAAAATTTCTGGGAAAAGCGTTTTTCAGCTAAAAAAAATTATAAAAAAATCGAAGTAAGATTTTACCCCTACACCAACTTCTAAATAATACCCTCCCCTATAAACCAATCTTTTATAAAAAGTTGGTGTGGGGGTGAATTGACTGAACCCTTTTTAAATGTTAAGCTTATGCATATCTATATGAATATAATCATCAGAATCTTAGCCAATTCACTGGCCATTCTAATCGCCGACAGAATAATTCCGGGATTTATTTTTGAAGGAAATCTACTCGGTTTACTTGTAGCAGGGATAGTCATTGCTTTCTTTAACGGATTTATCCGTCCAATTGTTCAACTTATTTCTTTGCCCTTTACCCTTTTGACTTTAGGTCTATTTTATATCATTATTAATATTGCAATCTTAATTTTAGCTGTTAGCTTTATCCCTTCTGTTGTGATTAATGGCTTTTGGCCAGCTTTCTGGGGCGTGATTGTTATCAGTCTTACAAATGGATTTATTTCATCTTTAAATAAAAAACATGCTTAATCTAGTAAATATAATTTCAATAATAGTTTCTGTTCTACTGGTAATATCCATCCTTCTGCAAAACCGTGGCGCAGGCCTCTCCTCTACCTTTGGAGGAGATTTTGGCGGTTATTACAGCAAAAGAGGCTTCGAAAAATTTCTAACTTGGTTTTCCATTGGACTATCAATTATTTTTGTGCTTTTATCAATTATAAATCTGGTTTTATCAAACCGAATTTCTTAATTTTTTTATCTAAAAACTATTAGTAACAATCTGAAACCAAATCGACCAACTTTTCGCCAATGGCGTCAAATGATTCTTCAAAGATTAACTTTGAAAGAAAAATTTTATTTCTATTTTCTAGTTTTTATTCTATTTGCTTCTCTTCTAAGTTGGGGAATTATTTCTTATTATTCAAAAACTGAGGCTATTGCCAAAAATGGAGGCGAATATATTGAAGGTATCGTCGGTCAACCTCGCTATATAAATCCGATGATTTCTGCCTATAATAATACGGATAAAGACCTTTCTCGCATCATTTTTAGTAATCTTTTCGAATATGATGCTAATGGAAAATTACAAAATGACTTAGCTGAAAGCTATGAAATCTCTGAAGATAAAACAACCTATACTGTTCATATCCGCCAAGATGTCTTTTGGCATGATGGAGAAAAACTTACCGCTGAAGATATACTTTTTACTGCTAAAATAATTTCTGATCCAAGTTATAAAATTCCAATTCGATCAAATTGGAGTGGAATTGAAACAAACATAATTGATGATTACACGATTGTTTTTAAAACTGAAAATCCTTTTGTTGGATTTCTTAATACTCTAACTTTTGGCATAATGCCTAAGCATCTTTGGGAAAGTATTAGTCCTGAAAAATTTACTTTAACTGATTTAAATTTAAATCCAATTGGATCTGGCCCCTACAAATTTAATTCTTTTCAGAAAGATTCTAATGGAAATATTATTTCCTATAAACTAATCGCCAATCCGAAATACTATAAACATAAACCATATATTTCTAAATTAAATTTTATTTTTCATACTGAAGAAGATATCATTGAAGCCTACAATTCTAAAGAGATAATGGGTCTAAATAGCATTTCTGCTCAAAAAGTTTCTGAAATAAAAAAGATTCAAAGTACTAATCTTCATAAAATTGATGTTCCTTGGTATTTTGCTGTTTTCTTTAACCAAAACAAAAGTGTCCCATTGGCCTATGCTGAAGTTCGAAGAGCTCTCGCTCATGCCACCAATCGCCAAGAAATTATTGATGATGTCTTTAACGGAAACGCTCAAAAATCCTTCTCCCCTTTCCTACCTAGCATGCCTAGTTATACAGATGACATCAATAAATTTGATTTTGATACTGAAACTGCTAATAAAATTTTTGAAGATAATGGTTGGAAAAAAGGAGATGATGGCGTTAGAGTAAAAGATGATACCCGAGTTGAATTTAATTTAGTAGTTATTGATCAGCCTGACTTAATTAGAATTGGAGAGATTATAAAAAATCAATGGGAAGCCGTTGGAGCTCGTGTTAATATAAATGCTTTCTCAGTTTTCGATATTCAACAAAATCATATCCGACCACGAGAATATGACGCTCTTCTTTTTGGGCAAGGCCTAGGTGGACACCTTGATCCCTATCCATTCTGGCATTCTTCAATGAGAAAAGATCCGGGTTTAAACCTTTCTGTATTTGAATCATCTAGCATTGACAAACTAATTGAAGATGGAAGAATCGAATTTGATGAAGAAAAAAGAAACTCAATTTATCAAGAATTCCAGAAAAAATTAGCTGAAGAGGTTCCTGCTATTTTTCTATATAATCCAAGCTATCTTTACCCAGTTAATAAAAGTATTCGTGGTAACGAAATTCAATTTATAACTAATCCTTCTGAAAGATTTTCTGACATTGAAAATTGGTATTTGAAAACCAAGCGAGTTTGGAAATAAAAAATTTAAATTAACCCCGTAGAATAATCCTGAGTACTCGGGATAATTTCTCTAGAAAGAAATTTATTCTACAAGATAAAATAATATGAATACTCAAATTGACAAAAGCAATCTTCGTCAAGTTATTATCGATTCTCCTCAACAATTAGGCGTTGGCCTAGAAATTGCTAAAGATATTAAAATTGAAAGCGAATTTAAATATCTTGTAGTTTCTGGAATGGGTGGATCAGCTCTACCAGTTGAAATTTTAAAAAACCATTTAGTTGAGAATGATTTAGAAATATTTAACAATCGAACTTATTCTATTCCAAAAAAATATCACCAAGGTGCTTTGCATTTTATTTCCTCATATTCAGGAAATACAGAAGAAACCATCTCCTGTCTTCAAGAAGTTATTCAAAATAATTTAAAAGCAATAGTGTTCACTAATGGTGGAAAAATCCTCGAAATGGCCAAAAAGAATAACATTCCTATCGTAGAAATTCCAGAATGCATTCAACCAAGATATGCAACTGGATATTTCGTTAGTTCAATGCTTAAGGTACTTTCAAATTCAAACTTGACAGAAAATCAAGACTCTGCTATACTTGATATTCAAGAGTATCTTCCAGCTAAAATAGCCTCTTTTGAAGAAAAAGGCCATATTTTAGCTAAAAAACTGGTTGGGAAAACGCCGATTATCTATTCAACAGCTGAATATAGGTCTGTTGCTATGATCTTGAAAATAAAAATTAATGAAAACGCTAAAACGCCAGCTTTTTGGAATGTTTATCCAGAATTGAATCATAATGAAATGGTTGGTTGGACTTTAGCTCAAGGGAAATTTCACATTTTGACCTTTTTGGATAAAAATAATCCGAAAATTGAAAAAAGGATGGAAATTACTTCCCGACTTTTACAAGAAAAAGGAATCGAAACCGATTTTATCGAAATTGAAGGCAATGACAAATTAACTTCAATTTTTACTGCCCTAGCTATGAGCGATTGGATTTCCTACTATCTTTCAATAGAATACGGACAAGACCCTACTCCGGTTGATATGGTTGAAAAACTGAAAAATCTTCTCTAAAATTGTCATTCAATTAGTTTTACAAACTTTTTTTTAAATCAAACTAAATTCTGTCTTCGAGACAGAAACTAATTTTATTAAATTAAAAGTTGCTTTGTTTTAAATTTGAAGCAACTTACAACTTTATGCAAAAAAATAAGAAACGATTCGATGGAATTGTTCCTAGTAAAAATCCACAGAAACCTGTTCAATCAGGAAAAAGCCAACCAGCTAAAAAAATGGTTGCCTTTGTCTCTGATGGAGGAAAACAAGGTCAATATGTCAATCATTCAAACAATCTAAAAATAACTAAAAAGAAGCAAACCCCGATTGTTCCAGAAATTGGTAAGAAGGGAGCTCTTAAAATAATTCCTCTTGGCGGACAAGAAGAGGTTGGTCGTAATATGACCATTTTTGAATATGAAAAGGATATTATAATCTTGGATATGGGAATGCAATTTCCAGAAGAAGATATGCCAGGAATTGATTATATTATCCCAAATATCAGCTACCTTAAAGGTAGGGAGAAAAACATCCGCGGTGTAGTTTTCAGTCATGGTCATTTGGATCACATTGGTGCTGCTCCAATTCTTCTTCAAAAACTCAACTACCCTCCAGTTATTGGACGCGATTTTACCATTGCCCTAGTTAAGAAAAAATTAGACGACTATGAAAAAAATTCGGCTCAAAGACTAAAAGTAATGAAAATTAATTCTATTAAAGATACCTTTAAACTAGGAAAATTTGAAATTAGTTTTTTTGATGTTGAACATTCCATTATGGATGCCGTAGGAGTCATTCTTAAAACTCCAGAGGGAACGGTTATTCATCCAGGAGATTGGACAATGGAAAAAGACGACTCTGGAAAGTCTGCAGTTTCTTATGATCATTTGAAAAATCTTCCGAGTCCAAAGATTTTAATGCTGGAAAGCTTGGGAGCGATTGTTTCTAACCCTGATAGAACTACAGAAAAAGAAATGTACGCTAACTTAGAAAAACTTATTAGCGAAGCTAGCGGTAAAGTAATTATCGGAACTTTTTCTTCACAGATTAGAAGAGTTGGCCATATTTTAGAATATGCCCAAAAAATTGGAAAAAAAGTTGCTCTAGATGGATATAGCATAAAAACCAACATCGAAATTGCTAAGGAGTTGGGCTACATTAAGATGCACAAAGAAACTTTAATCAATGTTAAAGATATTCATAATTATCCTGATAACAAGGTTGTTGTGGTTTGTACTGGGGCTCAGGGAGAAGAAAATGCTTCCCTATCACGAATTATTACCGATAACCACCGCTTCATTAAGATTAAAAAGAATGACACCGTAATTTTTTCATCCTCAGTTATTCCTGGAAATGAAAGAACCATTCAGAGACTGAAAGACAATTTATATCGAAAATGTGATAATGTAATTCATACTGATATAATGGATGTTCACACTAGTGGACATTGTAGTCTTTTTGATATTCAAGATATGCTTCGCCAAGTTCGTCCTGACTTTTTTGTCCCAGTTTATGCTAATCATTATATGCTCAAAGAAGCTGCCAAAGTTGCTATGAATATTGGCTTTCCTAAAGAGAGAATCTTTATCCTAGATAATGGATCCGTTTTAGATGTTCACAATAGAAAGGGTTCTGTTATAGACAAAAAAATTGACACTAGTTATGTTTTTGTTGATGGGCTGGGTGTTGGAGATGTTGGACATGTAGTTCTTCGTGATCGCCAAGTACTTTCCGCTGATGGAATGTTTGTAATTAACATAATCTTAGACACAAAAAACAAAAAGGTTTTAGGAAATATTCAAGTTACTTCTCGAGGTTTCATCTATGTTAAAGATAATTTTGATCTTGTAAATGAAACAAAAAGAAAGGTTTTGAAAGTAATTAAAGATTCCACTTCTAAAAGTACTTCTGTTGATCGAAAGTTTATTGAAAATAGTATTCGAGATACAATTGGCCAATTCCTCTTTACCAAGACTCAACGTCGACCAATGGTCTTGCCTGTAATTATTGAAGTCTAAGACCTACTTGCCCCCTTGGCAGTATAGCAATTTTACGGAATGATTATGCCGGCTGTGCCCCGTGAAGAAATTTTCATAAAAATTTCTTTTTACGAGGTTGCTATCGAAGTTTAAAAATAACAAACTTAAAACCCTGAGCAATCGGGGTTTTTTATTAACTAATTTAATACATACCGAAGTATATACCGAAGTATGTATTAAAATATTGATAAGGATTATAATCCTTACCAGTAATTAAATTCAAAAAAATACCCACCCTGTGAGCACGTAAGCAAATTTAGCAAAATATTAATAAATAAAACCGCCCTCTACGTTAGTGCGTTTCTGAATTCCGATTTTATAAGCGTCAAGAAGTTTATCAAGTCCTTTTGGGAGTCATAAACTTTAGTGAGTAAAATCAGGAATTCAGACAGCACAAGTTTGGGCGGGATTTTCTTTGTAACTTTCTTTTCTAAAAAGAAAGTTAGGATAAACAATTTGCCAAAAACCCCTAAAAAATATACTATAAATAGGTAATCTATAAAATAAATTTTATGTCTCAACGTATCTTTTCTGGTGTTCAACCAAGTGGGAACCTACATATTGGAAATTATCTAGGCGCTATCAAAAATTGGGTGAAACTTCAAGATGAGCCCGCCCCGACTCGCGGAGACGCATCATCGACCCGTCTTGACTCGACGAGGCAGGCGCGAGGCGGATTTGAATCAATTTTTTGTGTAGTTGATCTGCACGCCATCACCATCTCCCAAGACCCAAAAGAGCTAAAGCAAAAAACTCTTGAGGTAGTTAAGGCCTATATCGCAGCTGGAATAGATCCAAAAAAATCAACCATCTTTGTTCAATCGCAAGTACCAGAACATTCAGAACTTTGCTGGATTTTGAATACAATTACAAAAATATCGGAGATGGAACGGATGACTCAATTTAAAGATAAATCAGAAAATACAGAAGGAATTGGAATGGGACTTTTTGATTATCCAGTTTTAATGGCTGCTGACATTCTTCTTTATGATACTCAATTAGTTCCTGTTGGCGAAGATCAACTGCAACACGTTGAACTCGCTCGAACTTTAGCCAAACGATTCAATCAAAAATTTGGAGAAACTTTCGTTGTTCCAGAAGCAAAGCTGGTCAAAGAAGGCGCTCGCATTATGGGGCTTGATGATCCGACTAAAAAAATGTCCAAGTCCGCTCCTTCAGAATATAACTACATCGCCTTAACTGATGACGCCGAAACAATCCGCAAAAAAATTAAAAAGGCAGTCACTGATTCTGGCAGTGAAATTGTCTATCAAGATGATAAGCCGGCCCTGAAAAATCTAATCAACATCTATTCCCTCTTCTCTGAAAAAACCCCTCAAGAAATTGAAAAAATGTATCAAGGTAAAGGATACTCTGATTTCAAAACTGACCTAGCTGAAGAGATTATTAAAGGATTAAAGCCAATTCAGGAGAAGATGCAAAAATTGACAGATGCAGATGTTCTTACTATAATCGAAAAAGGTTCGAAAAATGCCCGTTCTTTAGCAAGTGCCAAAATGGCTCAAATTAGAGAAAAGATGGGATTACTAACGTAAAAGAGGGAGAATAATTATGACAGAACTGTGGAAAGAATTTGAAAGAATACTGAAATCATCAAGACCAGATCAAAAAAAGCTATACTCACTACTCACTGAAATCAGAACTGCCAATAAAGAAAAATTCAAAGAAGCCTTCGAACTCTTATCAGAAGAGTTCGACGAACAGTTCGTTATAAATATCTTAAAATCAGGTCAACCGGAAATTAATAAAACTCAAAGAGCAATAACTCAAATTTCCCAGAGACAATAAGATTCGTTATCTTAAAATTAAAAAGCCGATTCAAAAGAATCGGCTTTTTTTATTTATTCTAAGCCTGTCGAAGATTTTTTCTAAAATATCTATTCTTTAATCATTTCAAGCAACTCTTTCGTTTTTTCTTCCATTAGTCCTTTACTCTTTGCCTCCACATTCAAACGGATTAACGGTTCTGTATTTGATCCACGAAGATTAAAACGCCAATCAGAAAATTCCATTGATATACCATCGGTTTCATCAATTTCACCATCAGCATATTTTTCTTTCGCCTTTTCTAAAATTGCAGAAACGCTATCCACTTTAGTATTAATTTCCCCACTGACAAAATATTTCTGCCAAAACAACTCATTCATAACTTCTGAAAGCGTTTTATCTTGCTTAGATAAAAATTCCAACATCATTACCAATGGAATCATTCCATTATCACAATAGAAAAAGTCTCGAAAATAATAATGGGCGCTCATCTCTCCTCCAAAAATTGAATCTTCTTTTCTCATTCTTTCTTTAATGAAGGCATGTCCAGCCTTTGAAGGAATAACTTTTCCTCCATTATTTTCTACCATATCATCAATCGCCCAAGTTAAGCGCGTATCTCGAATAACCGAAGCTCCTGCATTTTTTTCCAAAAATATTTTTGCTAGAAGAGCGGTAATGAAATAGCCCTCAATAAATTCACCTTTTTCTGTAAAGAAAAAACATCGGTCCGCATCCGCATCCCAAGCTACTCCAAAATCAGCTTTTTCAGAAACTACCAAATTAGAAATTTCATCTCGATTTTCTGGAATCAATGGATCGGGACGACCCTTTGGAAAATTTCCATCTGACTCCCAATTAAGTTTCACGATGTCCAAACCTAGTCCTTGCAAAATCTCATCAACCGCTCGGCCACCAACTCCAAAATTTGGATTAGCAACAATTTTAAAATTTTTAAACTTAGAAAAATCAGCGAAAGTTTTTATTTTTTCTGCATAATCATCCAGAATGTCCTTTTTCTCAATCAAGCTTTCATTCGCATCACCTTTCAAAACATCTTCTGAAATTTCTTTTCCGAAGGCCATATCACGAATTTGATAAATTCCTGTGTCAGCTGAAATTGGTTTTGATTCTTCACGCACCATCTTTAAACCATTATATTCTTTCGGATTATGTGAAGCGGTCAAGGAAAATCCACCACCATATCCATAATTTGCTACTGAGAAATAGAGCATATCAGTTGAAATTTCTCCCACATCAATCACCTTAATCCCCAAATCTGTCACCGCTTTAATTGCCGTCTTTTTGAGGCTTGGGGAGGAAAGTCGCACATCTGCTCCGATTACCACCTCTTTTGGTTTTACAAAATCACAATAAGCTTGGGCAATTTTATAAACATCTAATTCATTAATCTCACTAGGATAGATTCCTCTAATATCATAGGCTTTAAATATTTCTTTTTTCATAAATTTAATTTAAAAAATAAAAAAGGAGAAGAATTTAAATTTTTAGGTCATTTTCACAATTTGATATATAAAAAAGAAAATCAAGCTAAGAATTTAAATCTTCGACTGATATAATTTTACCATCAAATGAGCTTAGCCTCAACATTGATTAATTAGCCTTTTTATTATACTATGCGTATATTGCTTAAAATAACAAAAATATGAAAATTGGAATTGTTGGACTCCCTAATGTCGGAAAATCAACTCTTTTTAAGGCGCTGACTAAAACTCAAGTAGATATTAATAACTACCCATTTTGCACCATCGAACCAAACGTGGGAATTGTTAAAGTTCCAGACGAGAGACTAGAAAAACTAGCCAAAATGTCCGAATCAGCCAAAATCATTACAACTATCATTGAATTTGTAGATATCGCTGGGATTGTTAAAGGGGCCTCTGAAGGAGAGGGCTTGGGTAATAAGTTTCTCGCTAATATCCGTGAAGTAGACGCAATCGCTCAAGTTGTTCGTGTTTTCAATAACGATAAGATTATTCATGTTCACAGCAAAATAGATCCCGAAGGAGATATTGAAATTATCAATTCAGAATTAATTTTAGCTGATTTAGAAACAATTACTAAAGTAAAAATAAGATTAGAAAAAGACAAGCGTGGAAATAAAAAAGGTGCTTCTGAACAATTAACTGTTTTAGAAAAAATCTTGGCTAATCTAGAAGCTGGTAAATTAGCCAATGAAACAGGACTTGATTTGAGTGATGAGCAAACTGAAATCATCGTTCGTGAACTTTCACTCCTGACAATGAAACCCTTTTTATATATCTATAATGTTGCTGATCTTAATGAAAAACTCGCAGATAATCTAGAAAATAAACACCATGTTAAATTAGACGTTAAAATCGAAGAAGAATTGATTGAAATGTCAAAAGAAGAAGCTCAAGATTTGGGAGTCAATTCTAATATTGATCAATTGACTATCGAGGCTTATAAGCTTTTAGGTTTAATCACTTTTCTAACCACTGGAAAGGATGAAACTCGCGCGTGGACAATAAAAGAAGGCTGGACAGCACCATTAGCTGGGACTGCCATTCATAACGACTTTAAAGACAAATTTATCCGTGCTGAGGTGATTCAATGGGAAAAACTACTAGAAGCTGGGAATTGGTCCAAGGCACGCGAGATGGGCACCCTACGCCTTGAAGGTAAAGATTATATTGTTCAGGATGGTGACGTAATAGAATTTAAGATCTAAACCTTGACACTCTGATTATTCCCTGCTAGAATATCATCACAACTAAGAAAGTCCCATGGTCCTTTCGCTCCGAGCTTGTCGAGGAGATAAGAGGATATCAATCCGCAAGGAAGACTTTCTTTAAGCGGATTTTTTGATTCTTATCGAAATTTTAATTTCGCCAAAAGAATCAAATCCACCGAAGCTTTATGCGTAGGCGGATTCGCTATAATAAGTTATAATTTAATTAATCAAGTAAATCATAATAAATATTATGCAATACGAACTATTTTATCTAGTCGGTTCATCCAAAGAAGGTGATCTTGAAAAGATCAAAAAAGAAGTGGCAGAAATCGTTACAATTGAGGGTGGCGCTTTTGAAGAAAAGCAAACTGAAGAAAAAAGAAAGTTATCCTATGAAGTGAAACATGAAAGTCACGGGATTTATATCGCTCAAAGATTTGAGCTAGAAGATTTAAGTAAACTCCAAGAAATTAACCGGAGATTGAATCTTTTCACAGATGTTTTACGATTCATAATTACTCGAGCTGATGAATTACCAGAACTTCTTTCTAAAGAAGAAAGGAAAGCTAAAGCAGCTTCAATTAATGAAAATCAACAAAAATCTAACGAAAAGCCCACTAAATCAGAAAAATCTTCTAAAAAAACTTCATCTGATGATTCTAAAAAAGAAATCAAAAAAGCCGAAACTAAAGAAGAATCAGCCGAAAAAGATGTTAAAAAAGAAGTTGATGAAGACATTGATAAAAAACTTGAAGAAATTCTTAATATTTAATCGCAAAACGCGAAACGCGAAACGCACAGCGTAAATTTATCGCTCCACGTTCCACGTTCCACGTTCCACAAAAATTATGAATGTTAACAAGGTAATTTTAGTCGGAAGGCTAACTCGAGACCCAGAAGTAAGAAATACTCCTTCTGGACAATCAGTTGCCACTATCAGTTTGGCTACTAACCGTTTTTGGAAAGATAAAAGCGGTCAAAGACAAGACAAAACAGAATATCATAATGTTGTTCTTTGGGGAAGATTAGCTGAAATTGCTGGTCAATATCTAATTAAAGGACAGGAAGCTTACATTGAAGGCCGAATGGAAACTCGAAAATATACTGGCAAAGATGGAATTGAAAGAAGGTCAACTGAAGTTGTTGCTGAAAATATGCAACTTGGATCTAAACCTCAAGGGTCAGGAAATGGAGGAAATTATAATCGCCCAACTACTCAACCAAATTCTAATCCAGCCGCTCCTGCAGCCGCTCCAAGTAATGAAGAAATTCCGACTATCAATTTAGACGAAGAGCAAGATGAGGTCAGAATCGAAGATGTCCCATTTTAATGATATAAATAACTAATCAACACGAATCAAGTCGCTAATAATCACGAAAAAATCATTGAATATAACATTCGTGAACATTCGAGAAAAAATTAGAGATCAATTCGCGATTTAAATCATCATGAACTATCGAAATAACGAACCGACAAAAGTCGAAAAAAAGGAATGTTTTTTCTGTCAAACTAAGATGGATAAGATAGATTTTAAAGATGCCTATCTAATTCGTCGCTTCATGAATTCACAAGGAAAAATTTATCCCCCAAAACGTCATGGCACTTGTGCTAAACACCAAAGAGCACTGGCCAATGCTATCAAGAAAGCTCGAGTAATGGCTTTGGTTCCATTTGTAGCTAAATAAAAATAACCTGAACAAATATATACACCAATCTTAACTAATTTTTAGCTTAGCTTGTGTCTATATTTATTCCATTCTCATATGATCGGAATAAACGAAATCAAATCAGGGAAAAATATCGTTTTAGATGGAACACCATTTTCCGTTCTCTATCACGAGCAATCTAAAACTGGTCGTGCTGGCTCGGTGCTTCGCACTCGTATCAAAAACTTGCTGACTGGGTCTGTTTTAGAAAAAACTTTTCAGGGCGCTGATAAAGTAGAGGAGGCTGATATTTCTAAATCAAAAGCTCAATTTCTCTACCAGGAAGGCACTGCCTATGCTTTTATGGATAATGAAAGCTATGAACAATTTTCTCTTCCGAGGGAAGTGTTAGGAGATGCAACGAATTATTTAATTGAGGGAACTGAAGTTGTGGTCTTGAATTTTAATTCAATTCCAATCAATATTGAACTTCCAGTTAAAGTAACCCTCAAAGTTATTGAAGCTCCTCCAGGAATTAAAGGCAATAGTGTTACTACCGGAGGAAAGATTGTAAAACTGGAAACTGGATTTTCAATTTCCGCTCCTCTCTTTGTTAAGGAAGGCGAAAGTATAGTCGTGAATACTGAACGCGGAGAATACGCTGGAAGAGAATAAACTAAATATTACTTTTTAGAAAAACAAAAAAACTTTTTAATAAAAAATCCCGAACAATCGGGATTTTTAATTACGTAATTAAATACGTACTTCCCTAAAATCCAGTAAGGATTGTAATCTTTACCAAGAAAAACTTTAAAAAAATAGATCCGCCCTTTACGATAGTGCGTTTCTAAATTTAAATTTTATGAACGCTAAAAAATTTATCTAGTCCCACGCACTCGGGAGTCATAAATTTTTAGTGAAGAAAATTAGAAATTTAGCCAGCACAAATCTGGGCGGGATTTCTTTGTAACTTTCTTTCTAAAAGAAAGTTGAGAAAAGTAATTGCGTAAAAGAAAAGTTAAACTAATAATTTAGTAAAAATTGAAAACAAAAAAACTCCTTACAACGGAGTTTTTTATTTTCCCCTAAAAAGAATTTTAGAGTAATCCCATATTAGAAAAGATGGTCAAGGTTATAATTGGCATCAAAGCAATTAGAAACGCCAACCCTATCTCTTCTGACTCTTGATCATCAATGTCTCTTTTTTCACATTGAGGACATTTACACTTTTTTGATTCCATAGTGTTTACCCTGTAGAATAATTCCGAGTACTCGGAATAATTTTATTTGATTTTTATAAAATTCAAACAAAATTTATTCGACAGGGTGAATTAAAATTTTAATTAATTATATAAAAAGAAAAAACGGGCATAAATCACCCGCTTCGACTTGAGCTCAAAGCCTTCGACGAATCGAGGCGAGCCCGTTTATTACTCTCATATATCTATTATACACCCATTTTAAGTAAAAGTCAAGCCAAAATACACTACCTCAACTACGCGTTATCAATCAATTCCTTCTCTTTAATTTTTTTAATTATTGCTTTGGAAATTTCTTTTAAAAGTTTTTCATCTGCCTTTAAAGAAGTCTTGGCAGCTTCTCTTCCAACTCCCAACTTCACATCATTGAAACTATAGGAATTTCCCTTTTTTCCAATCACTTCATATTTAACACCAGCATCTAAAACATCTCCAGAAAGAGAGATCCCCTCATTATACATAATATCAAATTCAGCAGTTTTAAAAGGCGGAGCAACTTTATTTTTAACAACTTTAACTTTTACCCGATTTCCAACAATATCATCTGCTTTTTTAATCTGCGCGCTTCTTCTAACTTCAATTCTAACAGAAGAATAAAATTTTAAAGCATTACCTCCAGTTGTTGTTTCTGGGTTGCCAAACATTACTCCAATTTTCATTCTAATTTGATTTATGAAAATTACTGTGCAATTTGATTTAGCCACTATCGCAGTAAGCTTTCGCAATGCTTGAGACATTAATCTTGCTTGTCGTCCGATATGGTGATCCCCCATCTCTCCTTCAATTTCTGCCTTAGGAACTAAAGCAGCTACCGAATCCACAACTATAATACTTATTGAGCCAGAATTAACCAAGCTCTCAACAATATCTAGCGCCTGCTCACCGTTATCAGGTTGCGATATTAGAAGATCCTTAATATTAACTCCAATTTTTTTAGCATATTCTGGATCTAAGGCGTGTTCAGCATCAATAAACGCTGCTACTCCACCAGCTTTTTGTGCATTGGCAACAACATGTAAAGTTAGCGTAGTTTTTCCTGAAGATTCTGGGCCATAAACTTCGATTACTCTTCCCCGAGGAATTCCTCCAATTCCTAACGCAACGTCCAAAGAAAGTGATCCAGTTGGGATAGATTCTATATCAACCCTTTTAACATCTCCCAATGTCATAATAACCCCTTCCCCGAATTTATCTTTCATTTGTTCAACTATGCTTTCTACGTTTTCTTTATTTTTTTCTATTTCTTTTGACATAAAAATAAAATTATAAATTATTATTTCTGAATTATGAAATCACAATTCTTAATAGTGTTATTATATCACTACTAAAATATCGTGCAAGCCTTAATCTGTGTATAACTTTTAACATCGTTTTTCCTGCTTGCCCCGTGGAAGCGTAGCGACTTTACGGGGTGGATAACTTTTTATCTAAAATATAATACCTACTCCCTAGAAAATATGACAACTTTACAGGACTAAAATTTAGTATCTGGAGTAAAAATAACTTCCCTAACTGCATCGGCTTCTTGGCTCAGAGAACCAACATCCTTACCATTAAATTTTACTAAAGTAGCTTTACCATTTCCTGAATTTACCACTATTTTTTCTGTAGCCTCAAAACTTTGAGTTGCACCAACAAGCATTGTCCCACTAAAGACCAGATTGCCATCAGTTTCCACGCTTAGCCAAACAGGACCCGAATCGACGCTTAACTCAATCTTAAAATTATCGCTACCTGTGATTATATTACCGCTTTCATCAGATTCACTTTCATCAACCTGAGAATTAAATTGAACGATAATTGTTTCAACTGTTTCTTTATCAAACTTATTTATCGCCTTAATAATAATATTATTTGTCCCAGATTGAACAGTTATGCTTTCTTTAAAATTTCCATCTTCATCAACTAGGACTGGCTGACCATTAATAAAAATTGCTCCATCTACTTCAGTTATTCCTTCAATTTCCACTAGGTTTTCCGTAGTAGTGTACTCTTTTTCTGGGCTTAAAATAATTAATCTAGGATTGTTAGAAAAAGATCCAAATTCGCTATAGAGATAAAAAACTCCCACTAAAATTAGAAGGGAAATCAGTGTTGTTGCTATAATTTTTGGAGTTACAACAAAAGATGAAATATTTAAAGGTTTTTGTTTTTCTTCAAATTCTCCGTTCTGTTTTTTTAAATTTTTACTAATCCCCTTTTCTTTTTTAAATAGTCTAATAAAAATTTTTTCATCAACCCCTAAAACCTCTGCATAGTTCCTAATAAATCCCTTGACGTAGACATCAGCTGGCAATTTATCATAATTTCCTTCTTCTAAATATTCCAAATATTTATACGGAATTTTTGTAATTTTAGAGATATCATTAATGCCTAATCTTCTTTCATTTCTAAACTTCTTAAGTTTTTCTCCTAAAGTCATTGTCCCTACACTTTTTTTAACAAATCCGTTCTTGTTCATAGAAAATTATTTAAAAGATTTTTTTTAATAATATCACAAAATATCATTAAAAATAAAAAACTCCTATTAAATAAAATTTTGCAAAAACAAAATTTATTTTCTTGCGAAAAAATTATTTAATAAAGTGAGTTTTGTTTTTGTTTCTTGCCCCGTCTAATTCCTGCAAAGTTTGCCTATCGGCAGGCAGGCAGGAAAGCCGAAGGCGTATTTGACTAGGGTTAGGACTGCCACTTATCTCTCTCTGCTTGATCTTCAATTGGATTTTCATATTGCGCTGAATTATCTTTTTCATAAACTTCTCGTGGCTTAGCTCCATCTGCCGGACCAACAATTCCATCATTTTCCAAAAGATCTAAAATTCTAGCCGCTCGAGCATAACCAACCCTGAGTCTTCTCTGTAAAAGAGATGCTGAAGCTTTTCCTGCTCTTTTAACCTCTTCCTTTGCTGCTTCATACAATTCATCCTCTTGATTACTGTCACCTGTTAAATCTTTTTCTAATGATTCTGCTAATGATTTACCCTCAGAAGAATCCTCCTCACCATTTCCTTTGGTAGGATCCTCACCCAACTCTTCTTCTACTTTTTGACTCTTAATAAATTTAACTACCTTTTCAACCTCCTTTTCACCAATGAAAACACCTTGAATTCTTTTTGGCTTAGGTGACGCCGCAGATTTGAAAAGCATATCACCATTTCCTAAAAGTTTTTCAGCTCCTCCCATGTCCAAAACTGTTCGTGAATCAAATTGAGTATTTACTTTAAAAGAAATCCGTGCATTTATATTAGCTTTAATGAGTCCAGTAATAATTCTTACCTCTGGTCTTTGCGTAGAAACAATTAAATGAATACCAGCTGCACGCCCCAACTGAGCAATGCGAACAATTACTCTTTCTGCTTCTTTCCCTCCCTGACTCATAATCAGCTCCGCTAATTCATCCACCACAACAACCACATTAGGCATTCTTTCAACTTTCTCTTCTGTAACCTCTCCTGTCTCTGGATCAGTATGCTTCTTTGTTTCACCCCTCGCTAACTTATCATGATAAGAATCAATGTTTTGAGATCCCATATCTTGCAATATTCGATAGCGCCTTTCCATTTCTCCTGCAACCCACTTAAGAGCGTTTATTACCTTAGCATGATCTGTTATTACTGGAGTTAAGAGATGTGGAATTCCAGCATACCTAGAGAGTTCTACTCTTTTTGGATCAACCAAAATAAACTTTAAATCTTTAGGTGAGTTTTGATAAAGCAATGTTGTAATAATGGAATTAATACAAACAGATTTTCCAGTTCCAGTCGAACCAGCAATTAAAAGATGAGGCATTTGTGCCAAGTCAGTAAAAATATGTGTGCCACTAACATCTTCTCCAAGCGCCAATGTTAATTTTGAATCCTGTTCTTTAAATTCTTCCTTTTCTACCGAATCCCGAAGACAAACAACTGCTCGGGTATCATTAGGGACTTCAATTCCAATTAAAGATTGTCCTGGAATTGGAGCTTCGATTCTAATTGGATGCTTAGCCAAAGTCAAAGCGATATCGCCACTAACGGCAGCAATTTTAGCTACTCTTTCTCCTGGATCAGGACGAAAACGATATTGAGTTACTGCTGGCCCAACTTGATGTCCAGCACGCTTTACCTCTATCCCTAAATCATGAAAAGCTTTTTCAATAAGTTCTTCGTTTTTATTTGTATCTCCCCCCTTAGCCACTCCTTTACTTTTTTCAAGCAATTTGGTTGATGGAAGCTCCCATTCGGAATCAGCTGAATTATCATTAGGTTCATTCTGAATATTTTTTTTCTTACTCTTTTTTGATTTTTCTTCTTCGTCTTTCTCCCCATCATCTTGGTCATCGTCATCATCAAAACGTACATTACCGATATTACTCTCGCCTTCTTTCTCAACTTCTTCTTCACTTTTTTCTTTAACTTCTTCTTCAACTTCTTTTTTAACCTCTTCTTTTTCTTCCTTACCTAAAGGCAATTTTTCATTTTCTGATTCTAAATTTTCTTCTTCTGTTTCTTCTTCTGATTCGGCATCTTCAGATTCTTCATCTTCCTCCTCTTCTTTTTCTCTTGTTTTAAAAATTTCAATTACCTTATGAAAAGTTAATTCAAAAGAAATAATTATCCCTACTAAAAGTAAAGCTAGGATAACCACAAAACCGCCAGCTACCCCTAAAAAATTAACGGAAAGATAAGCAATAGCTAGGCCGATATATCCTCCACCTTGACCCAAAGAAGCTACTTCTTTCATCTTTTCTAAATCGCTAAACCAATGCAATAATCCAGTTATACCAAAGAGAATTGCAGTTAGTCCTACCATCTTAGAAATATAAAAAGAAGGTTTACCTCGAAAAAGAAAAACCACTCCACCCAGAATTAAAAAAAGTGGAAATGTCCATTTAGCCCAACCAACCATTAATCCAATCAGATCACCTAATTTTGTTCCTACCATACCAGCTTTACCAAAAAAACCAAGTAAGATTACCAAAGCTAGGGCAAATAAAAAAACGGCAGCTACACTTCTCTTAGCTTCCGATCCAACACCAAAACTTATTTGATGTCTATCTTCTTCTTCAATCTCATCCTCTTCTTCTTTTTTATGCTTCTTTTTTCTCCCCATTTTTTTTATCTTAATATGTATATTTTAGCATAAAAACAATTAAAGCTAAAGCTTCGCAATTTTAATTAGAAAAAAAATATTCATATCAATTCATCATTTGTTACCTATTGACTTTTTCTTAGCTTTTTGATATAATGACGGTATACTCCGTCGTTTTTTTATTGAGATAATTTTGGCTTTAATAAGCCATTTGGTAATATATCAATAAAATATTTGACGGTTAGTATTGATATTTTTAATAAATTAATATATAATTATATGTTAAACAAAAATCAGATTACGGAAATTTCGAGCGGTCTTTTACAATTAGGATTCAAAAAGAAAGAAGCTATGGTTTATCTTTCAGTCCTCAAAAACGGAGAATCTAGTATTCCTCTAATTGCCAAGGACACTGGATTAAGTCGTGGAACTGTTTACGATCTAACAGAAAAAATCAAAGACAAGGGCTATTTAGCTGAAATTAAGAAAGGCAAGAAGCGTCGCTTAATTGCCGAAAGTCCAACTAGCAAGCTCTATTCCCTCTTGGACAGGAAGCATGATGATTTGGAAAAATCCAAAAGAATTGTAGAAAATATTTTACCAGACCTTAAGGCTTTAGATACCAACAAAGATTTCAAACCACAGATCCGTGTCTATACTGGCGAAAAAGGTTTCCGCCAAGTTTGGGATGAAATATTCTCTGATGGCAATGATTTTATAAGCATTGCCCGTATTGAAACTTTCATTGAATTTGCTGGAGAAAAATTTTTACAAAACATTCAAGAAAGGAAGAAAAAAGAAGGTCTTTCCAGTCGAGCAATCAATGAAGATTCTCCATCCGCTCGCAAACTCTATAATGTTGATTCTAAATATAGCCGACAAACTAGATTAGCGCCTCGAGAATTTCAGTTCCCAACTACCGAAACAATTTTTGGTGACAAGATTGCAATGTTTTCTACTAAGAATGAAAATATAATTTTAGTCATTGAAAGTAAGGATTTTGCCCAAACCCACAGAGTTTATTTTGAAATGATGTGGAAACTCTTAGAAAAAACCTCAAACAAGAAGGAGCACGGACATGAAAATACTTTTCCTAGATCCAGCAACTAATGTCTCAACTGATACCGGTGGTGCAATGCAAGGGAATATTGGACTGGAATACATCGCTGCAGTTTCACAAGAAGCTGGCCATGATGTCAAAATTCTCCAGCCCTCGCTTAATGAAATTTCCTACGCAGAAATAATCAAAGCAGTAAGAGATTTTGATGTTGTCGCTATAAGCTGTATGACTTGGAATGCAGAACAAGCAGTTAATCTGGCTCAGAAAATTAAAGCTCTTTATCCCTCGATGAAATTAGCTGTAGGCGGGATTGGACCGACTGGAATGCCGGAATATTTTTCCCCTTACTTTGATGTTGTCGTTGTTGGAGAGGGAGAAAAGGTCTTCCTGGATTGGCTTTCTGGCAAACGCAAAGAAAGGATCATCTATGCAGAAAGAGATCTTAAATGGAATGGAAAAATAAGACAATTGCGAGATCAGGAAGTAATCAGAAATTCGCAAATGCGTGACATTTGGCCGGTTCCTCATGCAGACTATCTAGCTTCAAATATTATCCATGGGAAGGGTTGCTATAACAACTGCTATTTTTGTTGTTCTCCACTTATTTGGAAACAAAAAATAACCTGGCGCGACCCATCCGAAGTGGCAAACGAGCTCATATCTCTAGCTGATCAGGGGGTAAACTCAATTGATTTTCTTGATTCCACTTTTAACGCTGACACCCAAAGGGTTACTGCTCTTTGTAAAAGTCTTATCCGCAGTGGTGTTCACAAGAGAGTCAAATGGGCAGCCCTAATGGATCCCTCACAGAAAAACGCTCAAGAATTAATGCCCCTAATGAAAGAAGCTGGTTGCATTAAGGTTGCTTTTGGCATAGAAGATCCCACTTCAAGAATGCGAAAGATATTCACCAAAAGCAGTGCCGATGTTGATCTCTGTTACCAAACTTGTGAAAGTGCAGAAAAATTAAATCTTATTATACGCGCTTTCTTTATAGTTGGTGACCCAAAGCAAGATTCCAACAATACTCGCGCGATGAAAGAGGCGCTGCTGAGCTGGCCGATTAATGAAGTTAGAATTTCAATTTTTGTTCCTTTCCCTGGAACGGGAGCTTGGAAAAAGTATAAGGATCGAATCATCGAACCAGATTTCTCTAAGTGGAATACAACTCATCCGATTATCTCCAGTCCGCATTTTAACAGTGAGGAAATAGCCAAACTTAGAAGGGATTTAACCCAGCTGTTCTATCAAAGTGAAAACTACAGGAGGAGTAAAGCTAAGAAAATAGCGGCTGATCCAGCTTTTCAGATTGCCTATGAGCAATTTGAAAAAAATCAACTTATCCTAAAAGGTTATAAATTATAAAACCTTATCACAAAAAAGCCCAGACTTTAAATATCGTCTGGGCTTTTCTTATTTTTATATTTTATTTCAATCTTTTTCTTCTTTTTAAGATCTTAAAGTTTTTTTTGGAAACAACTGATTTGCCCAATTCTTTTTCCAATGCCTTTCTGGCATTACCAGCTATTTTACCGCCTCTATTAGAGTCTTTTTTTAATTTCATAACACCTTGCGAATTTTCCGTTCGATGAATTTCTGTAGTCGATCTTTCGCCAGCCATTTTTTGAATGGTTCAGCCTTGGGAGATGGGATAGATTGAATAATTCGAAAAATTCCTTCTGTGTTAGCACAATCAGTTTCGTATTTTTTCCCATCAACTGCCTCCAGTTTCAGTCCGTGACAAAATGTCACGACCTCACTTCCCTCTTCCTTAAGCCGTTGTTTTAATTTTCTCCAATATGCCCCAGCATCCAAACTACCCATCAAAGCTTCGCATATATCTACAACCGAAAACCACCATTCATTTTGATAAATGATTTTTCTAATTTTTTTGCCTTTAAAGATAGCGACTTTTGCAGTTTCAATTTTCTTCATAATTTTTATTTTAATATTTATAATATAGTGATATTATAACACTATTACATTTTAGCGCAACCTTCGAGCTGTGGATAATTTTCTAATAAGTTTATTGCTGAATTAGGTACTTATTTAAATACCTATTTAAATACCCACCTCTTTTCTAAAGCTCGGTTTTAGAAAAAGAAAAAATCCTCCTACTTAGCGGGAGGATTTTTGATTTGTAAAAGTCTATCCCCCAAATAATCCTTTAAAGAAATTCCAGATTCTAACCCAGAAAGAAGGTTTCTTTTCTTGAAGTGGTTCTTTTTCTTCTGAGATGTCTAGTTTATTCATTTCTTGATTTGCTTGAATATCTTGAGCAATTTCATTGTAAGGCTCATCTTCTTCCTTAGGAGTGAAGTTGAATTCTTCTTGTGGAATAATGCTTGTTGGGACAGTGGCTGAATAGTTTATGTGGGTATAGTCTTTTTTAGTTTGGATTGAATAGACTTTAGTCTTTTCTTCATCACCATATTCATCTTCAGAGTAGATCCTAAAGTAGTAGTTTGTGTTGGAGTTTAAGTTTTTAAGAGTTATCTCATGTTTGTTTTCTTCTTTACTCTTTGTTTCTTTTTCGTCTAGATGACCATCGGCTGTTCCATATTTAACTTTAGAATCTGCATCGTTGTTGGTGTCCCATTTAATGGTGATTGAATCTTTAGTTGAGGTGTATTCTACATCGTCTATTTCTAGGTTGTCAGAAATGTTAATTTTGTTTTCTGAAGCTAGGGTTGTTGAATTTCCCACCGAATCTTCAGCATAAAGACAAATATATTCATATTGATGATCTCTATCATCTTGGTCCATAGAATCAGAATCTGATTTAGAGTAATCTCCCGAAGTTGTTGAGCAAGTTCCATCAGAATCATAATCCCATTTCTTTACTTTGGCATCACCCCAGCTGACTTCGATTTCATCAGATATTACTTTCTCAGAAGAAACATCATTTGTGAATGAAAGGGTTGGAGGAGTGGCATCACTAATTTCTACACTAAAGGTGTGAGATGAATAGGTTCCGGTGTAGGTGAATGAAATTTCTCCTGATGCATTTGAAAGGCATACTCCAGCTGTGCAGTTTGCTCCGGTGATGTCTTGTCCTAAAACGTCATCAACGCTTACATTATACTCTCTGCTAGCCAAAAGACTGCCTACTGAATGAATAGTATATGTTAAATTAGCGACTGTAGATGTCTCTGTCCAAGTTTTTTGAGTTGACCATTCACTAATTTCTATATCTAACCACTCTTCTACATCTAAATCGGGAATGGATATATTTAAATCTGCTGTCTCACTTGTACTTGGAGTTGTTATGTTTCTAAATTTTTCATCCCCATATACTCTCACATTTGCTGAAGTTGAAATTTCATCAGTCCCCATTTCATATTGAGGCTTAAAGGCTTCAAAAATTGCATCATAGATTGCTTGACCAATAATCTCATATCCTGCCACGGTATAATGTATATTATCTGAAGTATATGTTGAATTTAAATTATCCCAAAGATTCCCCTCGGGCCCACTTGCTCTTTCCGATTCAAAGATTGTACTTGCATTAACAAACACTCCTCCGTAACTAGAAACTAAGGCTGGCAACGCATCATTAACTATCTGCCACTCTGCCATCCTTTCATCAGTAGAAGCAGCAAATGAAGATGGAAGTATTTTCAAAACCACGGGAATAATTCCTACCGAATCCAATTCGCTTAAAATATTAGTAAAATTGGTGATTAAAGTAGTAGCTGTAGAATCTGTGTTTACATCATTTATTCCACCTTGAATAATTGCAAATTTTGGTTTTAGATTAACAACATCTTCAGTAAGTCGATTCATAATACCTGAATTGATTGTGTCTCCGGATATACCCATATTTTGATATGAGTAATCTAAATTATCTCCCAATACATTATATGGAATACCATAAGGAGGATGAAATGGTTTAAAGCTAGGCATATAGAGAATAGCATTATCACAATAATCTCCTGTGCCCGAAACACCATTTGGATAACCAGCCATAATAGAATCTCCTATTGTAACAAAGACTGGCGCCTGCATATATGTTTTAATCAAAACATAAGGCACTTGCAATGATGTGGCTGCAGTCCAATCAAAATCACTCGTTGTTGGTGCTGAATTTTGATAGAAAGTAGAATATGTTGAGTATACAGAATTAGTTGAAGTTAGAAAATTCCCAGGATCAGATGAAGCAGTATAGCCATAGCCGACAAAGTCTCCTTCTTGAACCTCACAGTCACTAGACAAGGTTATATCGACAGTTTGACCAGCTTCCATTTGACTCAGGACATCTTCTTGACAAATTCTATCCCAAAGATTATTTGAAGCATATTTTCTTCTCCAAATTTCGATGTAAAAAGCAGTAAGCTCAGCTGGCTTTTCAGCTACATACATTTGAAAATGATCGACTGTTCCATTTTGCCTGATCCTTGAAAGATTATTGTAATTTAGGTAATGCCTTTCAGTTGCCCCACCACCAAAATTAGCAGCGGTTGTTGGAATATCCCCATATCCACCCGCTTCAACAATATCATCGTTAGCAGAAAAATTAAGGTAGGTCGAATAATCAGCTTCTGCCGAATGAGAAACCAAAAAACAACCTAAAAACAAAATTGAAAGGATTAATATTTGATAGTTTTTACCCCCCCCTATTTTTTTCAAAAAATTCATAAAAAATTGCAAAGCTTAAATATTTACTAATTTATTATAGCATAAATAAGTTACTTTCAGAACAAGTTTATTACTGACTCTATTACTAAATTAGGTACTTATTTAAATACCCACCTCTTTTCTAAAGCTCGGTTTTAGAAAAAGAAAAAACCCTCCCGCTAAGCGGGAGGGTTTTTAAAATTTTTCTATTTCTATTTTCTCTCCTTATATCCTGTTCCTGCTGGGATCAGTTTTCCTAAGATTACATTTTCTTTCAGTCCTCGAAGCTTATCTTCTTTCCCTTGAACAGCAGCATTAATCAAAACACGAGCAGTTTCTTGAAAAGAAGCAGATGATAGGAAACTTTCAGTAGAAAGAGCGACTTTTGTGATTCCCAAAAGTAATTTATCTCCTTTAGCTAATTCCTTTCCTTTTTCCTTGGCTTCTTTGTTCACTTCATTAAATTCATCTTTTTCTACAATATCACCAGCCAAAAGACTAGTTTCCCCTGAATCAGTAACTTGAATTCGAGCAAACATTTGACGGACAATTACTTCAATATGTTTATCATTGATTCCTTCTCCTTGAGTCGCATAAATTTCTTGAATTTCTTTAACAATATATCGATGAACATCTTCCCAGCCCATTGTTTTATAAAGTTTTTTAATATCAACATTTCCTTCATTAAGTTTAGATCCCTTGCTAACTAAATCTCCCTTGGCTACTCGCAAAGTACTTCCAATTGAAACTTGATATTCCTCAGTTTGTTTCTTATCTGTTGATTCAACTTTAATTTTAATATTTTTATCTACTGGTTCAATTTCTACTACCGTTCCATCA
>Ga0222628_1000049_pt1 | contig 58919 bp, 89 predicted proteins | sample AntAcemetageno95_FD_179860 | JGI IMG/M metagenome (GOLD analysis project Ga0222628, IMG submission 179860) | Saline water microbial communities from Ace Lake, Antarctica - #95 | ecosystem: Environmental > Aquatic > Non-marine Saline and Alkaline > Saline | place: Antarctica: Ace Lake | collected...
TAGCATTAACTGGAGATTTAGTAGATATTAGTGATTATACTTCTTGGCTAGTTTTTCAATTAGAGGTTTTAGCAACTGCCGATACCGGAACATTTGAAGTGGATTACATTATAGAGTACGATGAAGTTTAAAAATAAATTATAAAACGAAAGAGGAGATAAATTATGAGTGTTAAGTATAAAGCAGACTCAATTACAGTTACAACAAGTGCTACGCTAATAAATCCTGAATTTGATGTTGTATCAATTTCTTTAATATCAGATGAGGGTGCAGTTAAATTACGAGCGTATAGTGCCGAGGGTTGGGGAGATTGGATTACAGTACCTAAAGATGTTTCTTTTGATGACAGTATTGCTTGTATTAAATTTGAGATTATAGCAGTTGCAGGAAGTGTAGCTGTTAATTATTACGCAAAAGGTGAATAAAAATATTTAAGGAGGCATAAGAAATGGGATATAAAGGAATAGGAGTAAGCTCATCTGTATTAAGATTAAAAGCTCCAGTAGCTACATACAATGACTTACCATTAACAGAAAATTTAGAAAATGATGGTAGATTTACGAAAGATACCGATTTATTATATACATGGACTTTAGCAAGTGCAAGTGGAACACTAGATAGCTGGAAATTAGTGGGGGCAATCTCAACAATGGCTTGGGCTAATATTACAGATAAGCCTAGTTCTTCTGTTGCAGATATTGATGACGCTGTTGATAAAAAACATACACAAAATTCTGATACAGATTTAGATGCTACATTTGAGGCTACGTTTGTAAAAAAGACCGATACAGTAAATGTATTATCAGATATTACTTCTTCTGGTACAGATATTGAAGACGCTGTTACAAAAAAACACGCTCAGAATAGTGACACAGATTTAGACGCAACATTCGAAGCTACATTCATGAAAAAAGTTGATACGGTGAACGAATTAAGTGACATCACTTCGGCTGGAGCTGACATCGAAGACGCTGTTACAAAAAAACACGCATCTGGTTCTGATAATGAAACAACAACATCTATGGGAACTTTAATTAACGGAGCAGATGCAAAAACAACTCCTGTTGATACTGATTTAGTACCTATTAGAGATACCACAGGTTCATTACTTGAAAAAGTAACATGGGCAAATATTAAAGCAACATTAAAAACATATTTTGATGCCATTTATAACACCGCTGTAAAAGCAACTGGAGCAGAAATAGATACAGGAACAGATGATGCTAAATTTGCTACTTCTAAAGCATTACAAGATAGTTCTATTCCTAAAGGAGATGGAACAGTTAATCCTACCAACCTACTTTCCAACGGAAACTTTGAGTCTTGGAGTGCAGGGACAGCGGTAGCTCCTGATGGTTGGATTTTGTCAGGATTAACAAGTGGTGCTATTGCAAGAGAAGCAACAATTATTAAACAAGGAACTTATTCAGTTAAAATGACAAGGAGTGGAACAGACGGTAATATTTATCAATATTATAGTGTTCCAAAAGGAATTACTTATTGGAAAGGCAGAAATGTAACTTATGGTTGTTGGGTATACGCTACAGAAGCAAGTACTACAAGAATAGGAACAGGTGATTTGGAGGGTGGTTTAACTTATTCTTCTTGGCATACAGGTGGCTCTGCTTGGGAATGGCTAACGGTAACTAGAACAATAGATGCTTCTGCATCAGGTTCATATTGTATAAATTATGTAGTTGATACAAATACATCTTCTTACTTCGACGGAGCTATGCTAGTAGAAGGAGCTAGTGCATTTGCATTTAGTCCTAAGCCAATTACAGGTTCAGGAAACAATGATGCCTATGTTTATTCTAATATAGCTAAAACAGAAGCTGACTCTGCGGTGGCTAAGATAACACAAGACAACGCAGGAGCAAGCGAGCCTGCCCTCGAAATAAAGAACGATGGTACAGGTGCAGGGATAGAGATAGACCAGAATGGAGACGGGCAAGCACTTCGCATAGTAAACTCAGGAGCAGATGAGTCTATGTATGTGAATCAAACTGGAGTGTTAGATGCTGGAAAACAGGTTTTATATCTTTACTCCAATGCAGAACAAGTGAATTACAATAGTGCTTTATTATTAGCACAACAAGACAACGCTGCTTCCTCAGAACCAGCTATAGAAGTAATAAACGCTGGTACAGGTGCAGACATAGAAATGGCTGCTTCAGGTGGTGGAGTAATCTTTCCAACGAATGACCCCGGAGTTGCAGGTCGTTGGTGGGATAATGCAGGAACATTAACTAAATCATCAGGATAAGGATAACATATGACAGCTGAAAGAGAAGGCCAACAAGTAGATACGCTTCCTTCGCAGATATATGGAAAGAAGCCGGAAAGGCTGTTTATATAGACCACATGGTTGCTGTTGCTCCGCTCGGTTCAAATTCGAGTTTTACTATGTATACCAAAACTACTGCTTATAAAAGATTTAATACAATCGTTGCTTCTGCTAGAGCTAGACTTTTATTTCAAGCTTCTGATTTAAGAGAAATGCCTGTTTTTATAGAAAAAGGCGGTATGTTAAAATCCGAATATAATGATGATTATACAGATGATGTTTCAGAAGTAGAGCTGGGTATGAGATATTTATATATACCACCAACTGTAAACGGTTAAGAAAAGAGGTTAAATAATTATGTTCAAACTTATTTATTTGTTAATAAAAGATTACGGAGCTTTTGGAATAGGTATAGCACAGCTATGTATTATTTGTTATTTTGGTTGGAAGTTATTTTCAAATCATTTAAAACATTTAGAAATAAAAGTAGATAGTTTATGCGAAGGTGTAAAAGATGTTAGAGTAGAATTAGAGAAAGATAAAAACGCTACCAATAAATTAGGAAATAGAATTTCTAGAATCGAAGGACATCTAGAAGAAAAAGATAGAATGATTATTGTTAAACATAAAAAGAAAGTAAAAAATAATGGAATTTAAAGTTTTTTCAGGTGGAGGTAAATCTAACAGATGCCCTAAATGTGGCAGTAAGTTAAGAGCTATTTTATCTAAAGGTACTAAAAGATTCGTATGTCATTGCGGTTATTGGCACGATATAAAGAAGTATGCTAAAAACGCAGTAAATACTAAGTTAATACCTAAGAGTTAGCAGTAATATTTACATTGTTTTGATAGAAAAATTATTGGATTCGACCATTTAATAGTGTTTTCTATAACGAGTTATCTGTATTTAATAATAGAAAGAGGAGGACTAAATTATGGCAGATTTAAAAGCAAATGTTGGAAGAATCACGATTGGCTCCGGAGTAGATGAACACGAAGTTGCTAGTTGCGAAGGAATTGAAGTTGATTATGATTTTAATCCTATTAAGCATTTTGCCGCCGATAGACAGTATCCGATTTTTGTAGCTCATGGAAATAGTGAACTAACAATTACGGTAGATTGTGCAGAGTACAAAGCCGATAGCGATTACGCTATTGAGACTATAGCACAAAATGGAACTGCTGTTACGGTAGCACTTTTAGCAGGATATAGAGGCGGTGGAATCCCGGCCGCAACTTACACGAATTGTGTAGTTGTACAATACACCGTTACTTCTCGTCAAGGAGACGTTGTAAAAGCAAGAGTTGTTTTAAGTAAGCAATCAGATACTTAATACACAATAATTGATATAATAATAATAAGGGAGGAAGAATAATGAATTTAGGTAAAAAATGCAATGGTTTTTTAAAGACCGCTATTCGTTCAGTAGACGAGGCAGGTCTGAAAATTACTCATACCATTAATACTAAAGCATTAGATAGATATTACACTTCTGTTCTACCTCAAGGTGCAGATGTTAAGCACTTTTTAAATAATGCAGTTGTATTATGGTCTCATAATATGGATGAAGCAACTCCTAAAATTCCTATCGGAAGATGTATTGATTTGGATATTAGAGAAGATGAGATTATAGCAACTACTGAATTTAATAAGAATGACCCTTTAGCAGTAAAAGTTTTTAACGCTTACAAGGACGGTTTCTTACATGCTTGGTCAATAGGTTTTATGCCTATTAAGTATAAAGAGGTAACGCTTGAGAATAGAGAAGAGCTTAATTCTGAATATAAGTTAAATATTTCTCTTGAACAATTAGAAGAAGCCGGTATGGACGGTGCTTATGTTGTTCATAAATGGGAATTACGTGAATATTCTGCTGTTCCAGTTCCGGGCAATCCCGAAGCTTTAAGTGCTGATAAAGTTGATTTCTTTAAAAGAGAGCTAGTTACAAGAGGTTTAGTAAAAGAATCTGATGTAGATACTATCGAGATTAAAAAAGCAAAAGGCAAAAAGGAAGAAAAAGATGAATATTCTTGTGAATGTCTAGATTGTGGCGAAGAAGTAAAATCTAAAGAACATTGCAAAGATATTAAATGTCCTAAATGTGGGGGTGAAATGCGAAGAAAAGACAGAACCGGCACAGGCAAAGATGCTGAAGTAGAAGTTAAAGATGTCGAAGTAAAAACAAGAGATGCTGAAGAAGTATCTAAAGAAGTTAAGGCCGAGGAAGTTAAAGGCGAAGAGACTGTAGCAGAAAAGGTCGAAGTAAAAGAAGAAGTAAAGCCTGAAGAAGTCAAAGAAGAAAAGGTTGAAGAAGTCAAAGCTGAAGAAGTTAAGACAGAAGAGCCTAAGGCTGAAGAGGTTAAGACTGAAGTTAAAGTGAAAGAGGTAAAAGAAGAAGAAGCTAAAGCTGAAGTCAAAGAAGAAAATAAAGCTGAAGAGCCTAAGGCTGAAGAGGTTAAGACTGAAGTTAAAGTGAAAGAGGTAAAAGAAGAAGAAGCTAAAGCTGAAGTCAAAGAAGAAAATAAAGCTGAAGAGCCTAAAACTGAAGTAAAAGAAGAAAAGGAAAATACTGCCTCAACAACAGAAGATAAAACTGAAAAGTCTGAAGTGGTCGAAAAGTCTGAAGTAAAGGTAGAGGAAAAAGCTGAAGAAGTAAAAGAAGAGGAAACACCAGCTAATTTCGCTTCCATTATCAAAGACCTTCTTCAGAAGAATAAAGAATTATTGGATAGACTTGAAGTAAACGAAGCAAAACTAGAGGAGTTAGCAAGTGTTAATTCTAAAGTGGATGTTATTCAGAAAAGTCTTGATGTTGACAACATAGATAAGGTCAGAGAAGCTTCTCAGAAGAGAAAAAGTGGTAACTCTGATACGTGGTTCAGTACGTTACTAAGACAATAATTTTTTAAAACAATAAAAAGGAGAAATGCAATGGATTTTGTAATTCCAGCAGGAGATTCACTTAATTTACCAAAAGAATTAATTGATAAAATCGTAGAAGATGCAGTAGAGAAGTCGCTAGTTTTAAAAATGGTTTCTTCAAGAGACCAATTCATCGAGATTGTGAATGAAGGAACTGTTCCAGTTATTGGTGAAGCTGATTTAGACAAGGTTTTTAGACTTGATGCTACTTCAGATATTACTACACTAGCTGAGATGGACTTTGATATTAAACCGGCTGATTTAGACCCGGTTGAAATGGGTACTTATATTTATTTAAAGAAGAAACAAATCGCTCAGTATCCAGAGCTAAAGCTAGACCAGTTATTTAGAAATAAGATTTCTGGTGCTATTGCTAGAACCGCTGACAAAATTGCTCTTAAAGGCGACGATGAAACGGTTGGAGCAACTGACCCTCTTTCCATCTGTGATGGTATTGAGAAGTTAGCTTTAACAGCAAATTGTGCTAACGCACCGGTTGAATACACTACTTCAAATTCTCAAAATGTTGTGGATGCTGTTGCAGAAGCACAAGAAGATTTGGGAGTTTACGGTAACCAAGAAGCTATTGAAGATTTAGTATTGTTTGCATCTTCAAACTTTGTAACGGCCGCTAAAAAGTCTGCGGATAAGAACGTAATCGGATTTGACATCGAAGATGTTCCTGCACTAGGCTTGAAGAAAGTGGTTCATGTTCAAGGTATCCCTGTTATTCGTAGATTGAATATTACAGGTGAGAAAGCTATTCTTGCTAACATGAAGGGTGCTTTCGCTGGTTATTATGGTAACATCGAAGTTGATGTTGAGCATAAAGCTGGTCGCAGAGCTGACTTACTTGTTGTAACATACTGGTTTGACTTTGTTTGGGCATATGTTAATGGCTCAAGTAAATCAGAAGGTTTGATTACTATTCAAAAAGCAAGTTCGTAAAGAGTAATTAGTAAATTCGATAGTAGAGTTATGGGGGGTAATTTCTGTAGCTCTACTATTTTTTAAATTGAAATTTTTAAAATAAATTGTAATCTTAAATTGATAGGATTAAAAAAATGCCTTGTAGACTTACCTCAGAAAAAAAAGCAGTTCTTACCAAAAATTTTCTTTTTCAAGAATATTACTGTCATAAAAAATCTCAGCAAACTATAGCTGATGAAAATCAGATTTCTAGAGAAACTATACGAAGATATTTTAAAAATTTTGAAATGTCTAGTCGCTCTCACAAAGAATGTACTGAACTAAGAAATCTATCAGGTAAAAATAATCCAATGTATAGTCATGGAAAGTGTATTAAAGCGTCTAAGTGTAAATTTTGTGGTAAACAATTAGTGGCCTTTTCTGCAACTATGTGTAAATCTTGTGCTAATTCAGGCAAAAGAAATCCTAGATATGGTAAAAGAGCATCTCACGGTAAATGGACACAGTATAAAGATGTTAATTTTAGAAGTTCTTGGGAAGCTAAATTTGCAAAATATTTAGATAAAGAAAATATCAAGTGGTTTTACGAGTACACAACATTTTATGGTGAGAATTATTCTTATACACCAGATTTTTATTTATCTGAAACAAATGAATATGTCGAGATAAAAGGATGGTGGCGAGAAAAGAGCTTAGAGAAAGTTCAAAAGTTTATTATAGATTTTCCCAATGTTATATTATCTGTTAGAGGTAAAGATACCTTAAAAAGATTAGGAGTTCTATAATGTCATCTGCTATTAGATTAATTTCTGAAGAAATAGATACCTACCTTCCAAACTCAGACAATACAGCTTTAATTAAAAGAAGAAACTATATTTTACCTTCTCCAAGGGGTAAATTTTTTATTGTTGCTTTTATTAGTCATAAAAGAGATGGTGCAAATATTTCTCCTGTTATACATAAAGCAATCAAGCATGATATTGGTGTATTATATGTTTGTGATAAACTTCCTTCGAGTCCTATTATACACCCAAATGTTCATTATATTGAAGTTCCTGATATATGGTTTATTCACACATTATTTATGAATCCCTTAATGTTTTCTGCATCATACGCTTCAAGGTCAAAGAGACAGTTATCTAAAGCATTTCACGGCTTTACGAAGTATCAAATTCCAATTATATCCACATCTTCTGATGTTCCAAAAATAGTAGAGAATTACGAAAAAAATAAGAATAATATTTTAGTAGATATTACCGGTGGGGTAGGTGACCATTTACTTACAATTCCTTCTCTTAAAACACTCGCAGTAAAGCACGACGTATACGTTTTATGTGAAAAGCATAGAGAACCCTGTTTTTATAATTTATCTTATATTAAAGGCTTTTACAATAAACGTCAAGATGTAGATATTTCTAAGTTCAGAAAGGTAATTCATCTTCATTTCGGACAATTATTAAATGATTATAGATTAGACCTAAATAAACAAAATAGAATTTATTCCGTAGCAGAAGTATGTGGCTTATCTAAAGAAGAGTTAGTTATAAACAGACCAGAAATTATTTTGACAGATATGGAACGAAAGACAGCTTCTCTAAAATATGACTCCTATAGGAATAAGGTATTCTTAGGTTATGATAGTGCAAGAGTTGATTCTAAAATTCCCTCAGACTTAACACAAAGATTAATAGATGATTTAAAAAGAAAAAGTTGCTCGGTTTTTACAGCCTCAGTTAGAAGAAAAAAATTTCAAAACTGTACTGATTTGAGCAGAGACATTTCGTTACGAGAATTATTTGCTTTAATTTCTGTAATGGATTGTGTATATACTATAGATACGTCTTTTTTACATATAGCGGCCGCTTTTGATAAACAGATTTTTTGTATGCTAAATTATTTTAAACCCGAGTGGAGATGCGGAACCTATATTAATTGTAAAACCTATACACCTAATGTTTCTTGTTTTCCTTGTGTTGCTTTTCAATTTGTAGAACATGAGAATAGAAAGTGTCATACTAAGTCATGTTATTATTTTCAAGATATAGATTTAATTTTAAAAGATATTAAAGAGTATCTAAAAAATAAACCAAAGAGGATAGAAAATATTCAGATTGTTGATACCTCTTATATTCCAGATACAAAAAAGGATATTTCATTAATGGATTTACCGGGTAAAATTGTTTCTAGCAGAGAGAACGATAAATTAAGAATAGGTGCTTTTTGGATGGGCGGTGTTGGTGATACCGTAATGCTAGGATATTTATGTAGAGCAATACATAGAAAATATCCAAATAGTTATATAGATGCTTACGTTAGAGATAAGACACAGGCTCAATTATTAGTATTTGACTATCCTAATATCAGAGGAATTAGCTCTAATTTAGGCTGGGGTGCTACTGTTGGTAAGCATAAACACGATTATGATATTATTTACGAGTTTAGACATTATCCATATGTCTGGAATAAATCTAATCCTAAATTAAATAGACCTTTTGATAAATCTAAGTATGATAATTGGCAATTAGCCTCGGAAGATATTATCAATAATTGGAAGTCAGAAGTATTTCGTTACTATGCAAAACAGACTGGGTTAAGCCTGAATAAATCAGATTTAATAATTCCACTTGCTAAAATTAATGAAGATATTTCTTACGGTTATTTAAAAAAATATAAGTTACCTAAAAAATATATTACTATACATGCAGGCTGTGATAAAGGTGTTGGCATTATGAAGCTTTGGAACAGAAAAAAATGGCAAGAATTGATAGTTTTATTACAAGAGAAAGATATTGAAGTTATTCAAGTAGGAACATCTAGTGAGAAAGCGTTTGATAATATACAAAAAGTAGGCGTAGATAATCTTACTGATTTAGCTTATATCTTAAAGCTGAGTACACTTCACGTCGATAATGAAGGCGGTCTGGTTCATTTAGCTCATGCAGTAGAAACGAAGTCTGTAGTATTATTTGGGGCAACCAGTCCTACACTTTATGGTTATCCTGATAATATTAATTTATACAAAGATGTCTGTTCTACATGCTGGTGGAAAGTTAATAAGTGGAGTAGTAATTGTATGAAAGGTAATAAAAGTTGTGTTAATTTAGATAAATTGTCTGTTTTAGAAGTTTTAAATGCTATAGAGAGAAATTATGAATAGAATTATTATTATAACTGGAGGTAAAGGAAATTTAGGACAATATTTAACCGATAAGTTAGGTATAGCCGATACGATTATAAGTTTATCGCATAGTAGTTGTGATATTACTTCAACAAAGTCTATTAAAAAGACTGTAAAGAATATTATTAAAAAATATAAAAAAATAGATGTATTAATTAATAATGCAGGTATAATGAAATTTGATAGTGTAGAGAACATCAAAGAAGAGGATATTTATAAAACATTTAATGTGAATACTATTGGAACCATTAATATGACTAGAGAAGTTTTAAAACATATGCAAAAAGAAAATAAAGGCGTAATAATTAATGTTTCTTCTATTCGTGGAATAACGGGTGCACCGACGAAATCTATTTACTCGGCCTCCAAGTTCGCATTACAGGGATTTTCAGATTCTATACGATATGAATTAAAAGATACGAGCATTAAAGTTACGAATATTTGTGGAGGAAAGTATCAGGACTCTCTTACTTATAAGGATATTTATAATACAATTAAATATATCTTTACTCTTTCTAGCAGAACTTGTTTAAGGAATATTATATTAGGTGGTCAACTATAATGAAAAGTATATTAATTAATCCAAGAAAAGATTTAGTATTCGACTTAAAGGCAAAAGAATCTTGTAAGTCTTGTAAAAGATACTCACAGAAAGCGACCTGTCCGCCTTATGTAGATAATATGCAGTATTACAAAAAATTATTGAAGTCTTATAAATACGGCGTTATTTATTATGAGCAGTTTAAATCAACAAAAGACCAATGGGAAGAGATAGGTAAAAAATCTTCTTTAGCTATGCACATGCACTTACTGAAAATTAGAGATGATTTATTTTTAAGAGGGCATCATTTCGTAATTGCATTTGGTGCAGGCTCATGTAAGCTTTGTAAAGAGTGTTCATTTCCTTGCAGAAATCCTTCAAAGTCCTTAATTCCTATGGAGGGCACAGGCTTAAATGTTGTAGAGCTTATGAAAAGAAAAAAGGTAGAGATTAAGTTTCCTGTTACAGAGAGTATCTATCGAGTAGGGATAATTTTATATGATTTATAATAAAAGAATCATTTATACGGCAGGAACATTTGACTTATTTAATGTAGGTCATCTAGAGATATTTAAGAAGTCTAGAAAACTAGGTGATATATTAATTGTCGGTGTAAGCACAGATAAGCTTGTTAAGAGCTACAAGATGACAGCACCAGTAATATCTTATGCTGATAGAGTAAGAATTATAGAGTCTTGTAAGTACGTTGATAAGGTAATCAAGCAGACTAAGTTATTGGCTATTAAGACTTTAAAGAAATATAAAGTAGACTGCATTACTATCGGGTCTGATTGGAAAAATAAACACGTTGAAGGTCTTGAGTGGATGAAAAAGAATGGTGAAGTTATTTATTTACCCTATACAAAACGAGTTAGCTCGTCTGAAATTAAGAAAAAAATAATAGAAAATTCTTACGATATTATTAAATCAGCTTTTGAGAGAAAAATAAAATGACAAAGAAAATTAAATGGAAAGATAGAGCAGAGACAGACAAGACAGAGTATATAAATCAAGCTGATATTTTCTGTAAATGGTTTACTGATTTATTCAATGTACCAATCTATCTAATTTATGGAACTTTGCTGGGGTGTGTTCGAGAGCATAATTTTATAGATAATGATGATGATGTCGATTTAGCTTATTTGAGTAAACACACTAAATTTGAAGATGTATTCAAAGAAATGCTAGAAATTAATCGTGTATGTGATAACTTGAGACTAATAAAAACTTTTGGTCAAGGTAGCGGTCTTCCCAGATATTGTGGTCATTCACATATATTTTCAAAGAATAAGAAGTGTATTTTTGATGTATGGACTTCGTGGATAGATGAGAAAGGTAAGTATAACTTTTATACTATGGGAAAAAATATTAATCAAGACGTTTTATTGCCATTAAAATTAAATACGCTTAGAGACAAAACATTTTTAGTTCCAAATAAATCAAAGAAGCTACTTTCTTATTTATACACAGATGAATGGAAAACACCTTTATCTAGAAAATCTTATCAATACAGAAAGTTTCATTGGAAACCGCTTGTTACTATTTATAACGATATGTTGAAAAAGAAAGACTTAGCGTGAGCTTACTTAATAAAAAAATACTTTTTGCAGGAACAACATCTTCAGGCTCATCAGCCTTATTTGATTATTTTAGATGCTTTAAAAATACATATAGTCTTGAAACAGAGATGTCAAAGACTTGGAGAAGGAATATTTATTCTGAATGGAAAAGTCAAAATTTCTCAGACACTAACGCAGAACTATACAGAGTAATATTAAATGCTAGAATTGAGATAGAGTTCAATAAAAGATTTAAAAATATATCTCAAGACTCAATACTATTACTCAATAATATAGTAACCTGTCTGACTTTACAGGGTATTAGTTTATTAGATAATACTATGGTTGTTTGCGTTCTAAGAGACCCACGCTCTACTTGGCTAAAAAGACGCTTTTTGTGTATGAAAAAGAATAAATCTATTAAAGTAGAGCAGTTTATTAAAGAGTATAGAGGTCAACGAGAACGCTTTTCTGAGAATTTAAAGAATTTAAAGTGCAAGTATAAAATTTATATCGTTAATTTTGAGGATTTTATATTAAGCGATGAGTATAAAGAGACTGTAGTAAATCATCTAGGTTTCAACATGAAAGATTATCCAGCTAATCCAGAGTATGCGCCTTATTGTAAAGAGAGGTCAATTCTACAACATCATTTTTATGAAAATCAAGATGAAATTGAGCTAATTAAAAAAGAATTAAAGAGGTATTGTCATGCGAAAGTATAAGGTCGGAATTACATTTGGTGCATATGAGCTTTTTCATATTGGACATTTGAATTTAATTAAGCAGGCAAAAAGATTATGTGATAAGTTGATTGTATGTGTTAGTGATGATGAATATATTAAAGTAAAAAAAGGGCATGATTCTAGAATCATTTTAAAACATAGAAAAGAAATAATTTTATCTTTAAGACAGGTAGATATTGTAGCTATTCAAAGTTTAGATTTTGGAAAGAAGAAGTTAGTTAAACAGTACAGTCCAGACGTAATTTTTGTAGGTGGTGATTGGACACCAGAAACATTTACAGGCGAAGGCTTAGGTATTCCAGTAGTTTATCTTGATAGAACTGAAGACATTAGTTCAACCTTGTTAAGACAAAAGTATTTTAACTAGAAAGAGTGAAATTATGAAAGTATGTGTAATAGGTTTAGGCGAGATAGGTTGGGAAACATTTAAAGAGTTAGACAAAGATAATAGCATTGATTTATCTGGCGTAGAAATATCTGAAATTAGAATAGCTGAATTAAAAAAGATTACATCTAGAGATATTAAAAATACTATTCCTTCTCGCTGTGATATTTATATCTTATCTGTATATACTCCAAAGCAAATTAAAGATGTCATTTCAAAGATTGATTTATCATTGCGACCATTAATTGTAATTGAGTCAACTATGTTACCGGGCGATACAGATATAATTTTAAAAGCTTACGAGAATATTGATTTAGTTTTATTTCCTCACAGATACAATCCTAACGATAAGGCTCATCATGTGTTTAATTTAAATAGAATAATGGGAGCAAATACAAAAGAAGCTTTAGATAGGGCTGTTCAGTTTTATGGCAAATACATGCCACTAGATAAATTGAGTCTTGTTTCTCTGCAAATAGCTGAGTTATCAAAACCTTTAGAAAATGCTTATAGATTTATAGAGATTGCTATTGCTGAAGAAGTTAGAATGGAGTGCGAAAAACGAGGTATTGATTTTAAAGAACTAAGAGATTCTGTAAATACTAAATGGAATATTGACATGAAAGAAGCTAGAGATGGTATAGGATTAAAATGTTTACCAAAAGATTGTAAATTTATTAATAAGTTTTTTAGAACTAATACATTATTTAAAACTGTAATAGACGTTGATAAAAAATACAGAGAATATTTAACCAATAAAGGACAGGAGACCTCTGATTACAGAGAAGTAGATATTTAATATGAATTTAAAAGATAATTTGTCTAAGTCAAGCGAGGAATTTTATTATGAATCTTAAAGAAAAGAGCATATTATGGATAACAGACCATACAACTAAAGATGTGCCGGCAGGTGGTGCCGAGATTACTGACTCGCATATTATTCGTGCAGGAAAAGAGATAGGTTACGATATAACGGTATGCCAATCTAAGTTTTTGCGTTCTGATACATTAAAAAGTAGTGATTTGGTAGTTTTTAGTAATTGTTACGATGTGTATAAATCGGTTAGAGATAAGATTATGACTACTAAAGATTACATTGTATATTCACATGATTCTGGTAGATGGAAGAGTGTCTTAAAAGAAAATCCTCTTATGATGAAAGAGTCTTTAATTAATATATTTTTATCGCCTCTGCACAGAGATTGTTTTAAGAAAGAGCTATATCATAGAAAAGACTCTTTATTAGTTTGTCCTCATTTAGATATTAATTTCTTTGATAGAGGCGAAGATAGAGTGAACAGAATTATGTTTGCAGGTAATGTTCACGAAGGAAAAGGCGTATTGAGCATTATTGAATTTGCTAAGAGTAATCCTGATATTAATATAGATTTCTATTGTCATCGAGCCTCATCACATTTGAAGATACGTTTAAAGGCTTTAAAGAATTGTCATTTAAAAGGCCATATTCCACAAAATAAAATGACAGATTACTATAATAAATATAAATATTTTATACATATTCCTGAGTGTAGTGAAGCATTTGGGAGAGCTGTCGGGGAAGCGATACTCTGTGGCTGTAAAGTCATAGCTAACAATAGGATAGGTGCATTATCATACGATTGGGACTACGAGACATTGAGACAAAATACGCTATACGCACATTATTACTTCTGGAATGAGCTTCAGAAGCGATTAAAATAGTCTTTTTAAATAGACTTAACTGTATTTAATAGTAGAGAGTAAATTGAAAAGGAGTAAATTGATGGAAAAACGCAATCTGTTAATCAGAGCAGAAAGTAATAGAAAAGGTGCCAACAATCCTAATTGGAAGTGCGGAATCTCGACCAATAAAACTTGTTCTGATTGTGGTAAACTCATCTCTAAGGCCGCTAAGAAATGTAGAAGCTGTTCTCGAACAGGTAAATCTTGGAGCTGGTCTGAAAACTCAAAGAAAAATATAAGAATGGAAAAGAATTCGCAATGGAAAGGCGGACGTTCTGTAACTGATAAAGGTTATGTAAGAATATATTTGCCTGAACATATTAATGCTACAGGTAGAGGCTATGTTTATGAGCATAGATTGATTATGGAGAAGCATTTAGATAGATATTTAGATAGAAAAGAAATTGTTCATCATATAGATGGAAATAAACAGAATAATAAATTAGAAAATTTAATGTTGTTTCCTAATCAAAAGGCACACTTTAATTTTTCTCATTTTAATAAGCAAACTTTTATCTGTAAATATTGCGGAAAAAATCAAAGGAGTACAAAATGAAGGCTTTCATCTACGGTAATCATACATACGGAGACAAAATCATCCTTTCTTATTTGCAGAGTGCGTTAGAAAACTGTGAATATTTAGGTGCAAAAGTTGATTTATCTCGAATCACGCCAGTAGAAGAAAATCTCATTATAATTTCAAATTCAAGTTTATTCCATATAGACCAAGATAAAATTCTAGGTTATATTAAGAAAGACTTATCTAAACCTTTAATGGTAGTTAGAAAATTAAAGACGTTTGGAACTGTTTTGTTTAAAGCAAATTTTGAAGTAGATAGGATTACTACAAATAAATCATATAATTTTGCAGGTATGCTTTATTTACCTAAAAAATATTTTGATATGTTAGAAGAGAAAACACGCACAATCGCAGAAATATTTAGAACAGTAGATTACGCAGATTGGCGATTTTATATTGTAGATGGAAGGAAAAAATAATGTTTAGAAATACTTTTTCAAGGAGGATAAAATGATTACCAAGGCAGGCGTAGCTATTGTCTTAGGCATAGAAACCGCAGATATTTCTGATTCTGTTTATGATTGGGCTGTAAAGCAGTTCTTCCTAGTTACAGGTCTTAAATCTGCCGAAGAGACCAAGACACAAAGACGATTTGTAAATAGAGCTACTTTATACTTTAAATTAAATGCAAGAGACATTAAATCAATAGATACTTTAAAAATAGATAATGACGAAAAAGATTTTACTTTATTCTCAGATTTAAAGTTCAATCCGGATTCTGGTTTAGTTTATTATACAGGAGGCTTTAGTGGTGGTCAGTTAGTTGAAATGACCTATACTGTAAATTCTTATACTGAGAAAGATATTCACGATTATCTAGTCTCTTTATTAGTTGCTAAATCTATGAGTATGTTTACTCCGGATAAAATTCAACAAGTTAGTTCTATTAAAATAGGTAAATTTTCCAAAAAGTTTGGTTCTGCCGCCTCTAACTTAGAGAGTTATAATGAAGTTTTAGAGAGTGAGATTCAAAGAACTGTTTATTTAATTAACGATAATGATACAGATTTAGATTTAGGTCATATTATTTAAGAAAGAGATATTATGGAAGATACTTTTCAACATACTAAAAAATGTCCAAAATGCGGTAAACATAAGGTCTATCTTGTAGTCGAAGAGGATGGATTTTCATTTGTTTGTACAGCTTGTGGCGAAACGTGGAGTGAATAATGTCTGATTCGACTTTTAATGCGTTATTGACACAGACTTGTACTATTTATAGAAGAGTGTACGATGCCTCTACTGAAGATAAATGGGGTGCATCTTCTGAGTCATTTTCAACTATCACATCTACGGAGAGTTGTTTACTACAACAATTAGATGAAATGATTGAGTTTACTCGACGAGGAGAAAAGATATATACAAAAACGGAAGTGTATATGAAGTACGAAGCCGATATTGAAGTAGATGATATTTTAGAATTTGAATCAAGAAAATACTCTGTTTTATCTGTGGCTGATTCTGCAGGTCAACAGCATCATAAAGAAGTTTTAATTGTAGGATTGGAAAATTAATATGGCCGCAAATTTTACAATAGATGATAAAGAATTAGCAACATATATAAATAGATTTACTACTGCAGGTGCAAGATTATCTCATATAGCAGGTAAATCTTTAAGAGTAATGACTAATTATACTGAAAGACAGATGAAGAAGTATTCAAAGTCGAGAACTTCTAGGGGAACAGGAAAACTTAGCTCAAGTATAACCGCTAATTATTCGATAAATAGCTCAGAAGTATCCGGTTCAGTTTTTGTTCCGCCTGAAATTAAATATCAGTTTGCATCTGAATACGGTAGTCGAGGTGGTCAGGTAATTTCAGGAACGCCTACAATGACATTTGGTACATCTGCTTGGCGTAATTCTTCTGCTGTCAAAGTTCCTCATAGAGGGTATTTTGTTTTTACTCAAGTTAAACGAGGAAAATATGCAGGAAAACATTTTACACAAAGAGCCTTTGAAGATTTAAAGAATTTATATAGAACTAAAGTTTCACATAAATTAGCACAAGATGTTGTTTTATCCTTGGGAGGAAGATAGTAATGAAGATTATTGCAGAACGAATCATAGCAGTATTAAAGGCAGATAGTGCATTAGTTGCATTATTAGGCTCAGCAAAGAATGTCTTTGCTAGAAGTTTAGCAGAAAAAACTAAACGACCTGCAAAATATGTATCTGTCGAGGCAAGTCTTGGTGCAGATTTAAATTATAGTGAGGGACAAGATGACGATTTTGAAGTAGAGATAGGGACTAACAGAAGAAGTGCAAATGCGTTCTCTAATTTGATGTCTATTTTAGATAGAGTAGATGCTCTAATTAACAAGCAAGAATTAACTCTTTCAACTGCCGCCTTTAAGATTATCAGTATTTATAGAACTGATTGTCCTACTAGAGGTGTTTTAATAGATGATAAGAATAACGAGTTTTATATTACTATAAAATATTCTTACATTATAGATGAAAACTAACAAAGTAAACTGACCTAAAAAAGGAGTAAGTACCATGAGCGAGAAAATAGTTTTATCAAAAGTAACAGAGTTTGAATTAAGAGGTGGAGTTTGTGTTAAGGTATATCCAGCTAGTCTAGAAACCTTAGCATTGATGAATCCAAAATTAAAGAAGTTAGATAAGATGGAGAAAAACGCAGAATTAGACAAACAGATTGACCTTTTCGTAGATGTTGTTTATGATTTTTTAAAAGAAGATAACGATATTAAAAAAGCTGAGTTAAAAAAGGCTTTAACTATCGAAGCTTGTCTTAAAATTATTCAAACATCAATGGGCTCTGTAAGTTCTTTGACTGAATAATATTATGAAAAATAAAGACTCTTTATATTTTATATTAGATTTATTAATTTCAGAATACGGTTGGTCTTTAGAGTATTGTCTACAGTTGCCCGGTGACGTTGTTACCGAACTTGTAAACGCTATTACTAAAAGACAACATGTACGCTGGCATAGTTTCACTAAATTATCTGGTATTGCTGTTTCTACAGGGTTTTCTGGTAAACTAGAGGATATTGATAAAATATTTGATAAAGATAATGAAGAGTCTACGAAAGATAAAGAGGTAGATAAAGAGGCGTGGAAGGGACAAGTTAAATCTATGTGGATGAAAATGAAGAGTTCAAAAAAACAATTATCTACAGAAGAAGTAAAAGAATTAAGTGAGAGTTTTGAAGCAAAGTGGTCAAAAGGCGAATCAATAGACTTTTAAAAGAAAGTAAATTATGGCAGAGCGAAATCTACAAATAAACATGAAAATTGGTCTACAGCAGGCCAAGTCCAGTATAGGTGCTTTTAGAGGTAGCTTAAATGGTTTAAAAGGAGCTTTTAGAGCTTTAGGTAGAGTTGGCGGTAAATCTATAAGTTTTCTAAAGAGAAAGTTACAGGGTTTACGAGGCATATCAAATCTAATTAAATCTTCCTTTAGAGCTGTTTTTAGAACAGGAATCGTTGCAGGATTCTTCTTTGCATTTAGAGCAGGTATGCAAACTATCACTAATCTTAAAGAAAGCATAATGGGTTTAACCGGTGAGTTTGCTAAACTTAGATTAAAGGCTACAGAAACCGCCGCTATTATTACCGGTGGTGGAGATGCTTTTACGGCAACCTTTCAAGAAGCTCTAACTTTAGCCAGACAATTATCAACTGAAATAGGTTTTACTGCACAAGAGATTCAAAATGGTCTTGTAACGGCCGCTCGTTCTGGTCTTTCTTTAACTGATTCGTTTAATTTAACAAATTCTGCAATGATGTTAGCCACCGCCAATGGTGAAGATTTTCAAACTACTCTAAATGATTTGATTGGAGTTTCTAGAGCTTTCAATGTTGAGTTAGATGACATGGGAACTTTTGCTGATGCTTTATCGGCCGCAGTTACAAAGTCAAATGTTAGTTTGGGGGGATTGTTTGCAGGGCTTAAAAAAGTAGCACCTGTTGCTTCTACTGCTTTCGGTTCTAGTGCTGAAACTATAGCTGATACGACTGCCGCCTTGATGACCTTAAACGATACGGGTATGCAATCAGAGAGAGCTGGTACCGGTCTAAGAGCCGCCATGCAGAAACTACTTGGTGGTACCGGAAGAACAACTACTGCATTTGCTAAATACGGTATTAATATGTTTAAGGCAAATGGAGAGTCTCAAAAATATTTGGACACATTATTAAAAGCACAAAAAGCAACGCAAGGCACAGAAGATAAAATCAATAGTTTAAAGAACGCTGAAATGGAAATGCTTATTGCAGGAAAGCAAAATACTTCAGCATTTCAAGATATTCAAAAAGAATTAGGTGAGACAGATTCTTATTTAAATACATTAAAAAAGGGTCTAGATACTGTCTACGAACAGTTTACATTAGCTGGGGGTAAATTAAAGCCATTATCTGCTGTATTAGATGAGATAGCCTCAAAAGCGCCTATAGAGGTTGTTGGACGAGCCTTTGGTATTCGAGGTGGTGCTCCAATGATGCAGATTTTACAAAATATAGAAAAGTTTAAGAAGTTTAAGAAAATTGTAGAAGAGTCTCAAGAAGCCTCGGCTAAAGGTCAGAGTCTTACTAAAGATATGTACATGAAATTTTTAGATACTGTTCTTATTGGCTGGCAAAGAATTAAGAATACTGCAATGGCTATATTAGGTTCAATAGGTGATGGATTTTTTGAAGCTGTAAAACCTTTAATCGGTCCCGTTCAAAATGTATTGACTGATATTTTTAATGCGATAGATAAGCATAAGGGGGCGTTTGCTGAAATATTTAAAGGTGTTGCTGACCTACTTTTACCGGTATTGGCTCAAATGCAAATGTTTGGTCAAGGCTTTGGTTTAGCTCTTAGTGATGTTCTTACTAAAGGCTCGGAGGCAAATGTTCCTGTTTTACGACCAGATGGTAAAGAAGGGCAGTTAAAAATAGAGCATGTAAAGATTACGGGAACTGTTCCGGAGAAGCTAAAAAAGGCATTTAAATTATTAGGCGAATCTTTTATTAGTGTACTAAGAGCCGGTTTAAAGAAGTTAAATCCTGCTTTTAAGTATTTAGCAGAAGTATTTGCAGATGGATTTGCTGTATCAATACAGGCTAAGAGTATGCTTCTTATGAATATAGGTGCTAAAATTGGTGGCGCAATGGCTTTAGCATTTGGTAAGGCATTTATGGCCGCTGTTCCTGATATGTTACAAGCTTTCGCAGATATATCATCAACATTAGGTATCGGAGATAAAATTAGAGTTGGCGGTAAGGTTCTAGGTATGGATATAAGTAATCCTTTTGGTGCAGGCAATACTCAAAAAGCCGCAACTGCTGTTAAAGCTAAAAAGCAACAAGAAGAGGACAATAAGGCTAATATAGCTAATAAGAATAAAACAGGTTTTAGTAGATTACATCAGATTACAAATACACCATCGGGAGCTTCAAGTTGGATTACACCTAGCAGTCTTAAATTCTCTAATAGTGGTGATTCTTTAAAAGGTGCCCTTGATGGTTTAAAGGCAGGAACAACAAAACAGAATGAAAATGCTATAATTTTGCGTAATGGCGTTTGGACTAATCAAAAAGCTATCGAAGCTACAAATAGACTTATTAAACAATACGGTGCTCAAAGATAAGGATTTAATATGAGTGTTCATGCTACACGACGTGTGAAATGGAAGAGTATTTTTGTTGGAGATTACGCTTATGTTTCGTTTGATTATAACTCAAATAACGATATTAGAATTATCCCTAAAGCAAAGGGCGTTAAGATAAGAGCCACGTCTGAGTTAGGCGGAGGATACTTAGCTATCTCTGTCAATGCGTTAGTTGCAAAAGATAATAGATTTGAATTAGAACAATATTTTTATAATATGGATAGTAATTTTTCAGTAACAGAAAAAGGTGATTTAGTAATATCTGACGATAATGGGACAATGACATTAACTGATTGTTATTTAGAGAGTTTTACGCAATCAGGAGATGATTTAAAAGTAGCTACTTTTAGTTTAAAATTTATTAAAAGTCTATAATAGTAAATTGAATTTATAATAGGAGTTAATCAACGTATGGCCAATCCACTAAATAATTCGTTCTTGCGAGGGTGCTGAAGTGTCCTATACTACAACATTTACGGAATTAAATTCGTTAGATGATTCTGAGGTTTCTATTTATTCAGACGCAGGTAGAACTATAGAAGTCGCAGGCTCACCAATTACAACTGCTGGCGGAGGTGTTGCTACTCTTGATTTAGTAAATGGCACATATTATTATACTGCCTCAAAATTTGGTTATGATGATTTAGAAGATTCTTTTACTATAGCTGATGCTATTGAAGCTGTGGATTTCACATTAGTAGCATCATGGTTAACAGGTTGGACATATAGAAAAAAAATAACTATAGACCATGCTGAAATAGATGCAACTCTTACAAATTTTCCGTCTTTAGTTAAATTAACAACAACTAATTTTGATTTTTCTAAAGTTGAAACCAATTTAGATGATATTCGTTTTACATCTTCTGATGGAAAAACATTATTAAAATATGAATTAGATTCTAATGATGCTACACCTACGTTTGCTAATTTTTGGGTAAAAATTCCTTCTGTATCTAGTACCGTTGACACAGATTTTTATATTTATTACGGATATGCTTCAGCTACTAATGGAGAAGATGCTTCTAATGTATGGGATTCTGATTATAAAGCTATTTATCATTTACAGGAAACTTGTGATGGAACAGCAGATGAAATAAAAGATTCTTCTGGAAATTCATATGATTTAACAGGACAATCACCGTATTTAACACAAGAAAATGGATTTATTGGTAAAGCATTAAATGGTGGTTCTAATGGTTATGCAAAAAAATCTGCGAGTAGTGCTGATTTAGATTTAATTGGGGATTTTGTTTTAGAGTGGAAGATGCGTTGGGACACTACTGTAACAAAATGTTCTCTTATGGGTAAATCGCAGGGTGGCGGTCCGGCAGTTAAATGGGTTTTAAATTTTAAAGGTCTTTATTCCGCAGATACCATGAATTTTATGATGGGTTTTGGGGGTTCCGAATCTTGGGTTCGATTCGGTTGGGTTCCAGCGGCCGATACAGACTATAATTGTGCTATGCGAAGAGATGGCAATGATTGGAAATTTTTTGTAAATGGTGTTCAAACAGATACTACTCAATCAAATTCTAGCACAGTTTTAGCATCTACTACACCTTTTCATTTATTTACAGATGGCGAAGCTTGGAAGTATTTTGATGGCTTATTAGATGAGGTTAGAGTTACTAAAGGCGATTCTCGTTCCGATGCTTATATTACAGCAATGCACTCTTCCGATACAGATGATTTATTAACATTTGGTGCAGAAGAAAATGAGAATCCTTTAGGTACAGTAGATTTATACCCTAAATTAGATTGGATTACAAATAATCCTGATATTCAAAAAACACCTTCTTTAGATTGGCTAACAAAGCAATCTGATATTCAAAAAACACCTTCTTTAGACTGGTTAGCTAAGCCTGAACACAGATTTTGCCCTAATTTAATTAATTATGAATTTGATTTTTTAACACCTACTATTTATAGTAGCAAGAATACCGCAACTGTTTCTGGTATTTTACACTCGCTAACTCTTAATATGAAGAATACGGGAAGTTCTGGAAGCACGATTATTGAGCTATACTACGATAATGTATTAATTACTACAAAAACAATTACTGCTGATAATGCTGAATATAATGATATAGAATATTTTGATATGACAGATTTAATTTATCCTAAAGATATTTTTGAAGTTAAGATTACGCAAGTAGCTGTTGGCTGTTCAGATTTAAAAATAGGTGTTTACGAAATGACCTTTCCATTTGCAGTAGAAAAGTCTTTCATCGGAAATATAAAAGATAGTACAGAGATAGTTTCTATTAATAGAGATTATTTATTTAACAATGCAGATTATTGGACTATTGACTTTAATCAACCTCTAAATTCTGTAGCATCTGTTACAGGACTCAATGTTAATGGTGATACGGTCAATTTCACACCTGAGTTAATTGACGGAGATTTTTATAATAGTAGAATAAAAGTTACACCTTCTACGCTATCTAATATAGAAAAGCTTTCTATTAAAGCAACAGATTTAAATAATAAAAATTATTCTTTTATTTTTTATCCAACTGCAAAAAATTATATGGCAGAGTATCCTTTCTATGTTTCTAATGACGAAGAAGAAATAGAGATATTTACTCCTGCAACATATTATAAATATAGTTTCGATTTGGGCGTTACTTGGTCTGACTGGGAGGCTGTTTCGACCACAGATACGATGACAATAGATTTTTCTGCTCAGACAGAGGGGTTAAAAACATTAACTGTAAGATATAGAAATGCTACGACTGAATTTGAGGAAGATGTAGAGATTTATTATGTTCTAGGTGAGATTTCGTGCGGAGTTAATTTCGTAGAAAAAGATGCGAAGTTATCCTATACTGATGATGTTCCTTTAGATAGAGTTGAAGTGTATTATGATGATGTTTTAACGGACACTTTAGAATTACAGATTGTTATGGGAATGGAGACAGTAACTTTAAATACTACAGCTAAAACACTTACTGTAAGTGAAGGCTATGTTTATGCGAATAATAGAACATATTATTATGATGGTGCGGTTTTAGCTTTAGACCCAGATGTTGCCTCACTTGAAAATAGTGGGTGGAGATATATTTTAGTTTTTAATACGAGTACAAGTTTATTTGAATGGAAAGAGGAAATATTTTATATGACTTCTGATGCCATAGAAGAGGTAAAATATGAGGGATGTATTGTCATAGCTATTGCTGATTTTTATACTACTCCTTCACTAAGAGCCGAGGTTATGGAAAGCTGGATAATGAAACAAATCGCAACTTATTCAAATATTTCAAATTGGAATAGATTTCCTTTAAATTTAGAACAAGATAGTGAAATAAAGATACGAGTTATTGATGTTGCGAGTAGAGAACGAGATTTTTCTGCTACTTACACTCTAACAAAGTATAATATTTGGCGAACATTAAATGTATCTAGAGATAATGTAGAGGCTAGTAATTACACAGGCACTAATTATCCAAAATATGCTTATGACCAAACAGTTGGACACAAATGGGTGTCTGAAGATTTACCTGCATGGAATAGATTTGAGTGCGGTTTAGATAATAAGAAAACTTTAAAAGAATATTCAGTTACACCATATGACACTTCTCAACCGGGTCTTCCTAAATCGTGGAAAATACAGGGCAGTAATGACGGAGGAACTTGGACAGATTTGCATGAAGTAACCGATGAAGTCTCTTGGAGTAGTTATGTTCCAAAAACATATGCAGTAACTAATGATATAGCTTATGCTTTTTATAGAATATACGTAACTGCTGTTGTTTCCGGAACCGTTGTTCAGTTAATTTATCTGGATTTAAAAGAGACTATAGGCGGAACTCAATTTGCAGTATACGCAGAAACAGGTCTCTTACCGGGCGTAATACATCAAAGCTCTACTCTAGAGTTAGATGTTGATACCGAAGATTGGGTTTTAGACGACACGAACGGAGAAGCATAAAATGGAGACATACATATTATTAGACGATAACTCAGGCTGGTTAATAGAAACACCTGTATTAGTTCCTTTAACTTGGCGATATAAGACTACAACTCGGGTTTCTTTACAGGGAGATGGGGGCTTACGCACACAAACAGGCGGTGTTATCGGGGGTAGACCCGGCATAAGCACTACATTAGGCGCTTGGACTCTAGGTGGTTGTGCTACAATAGGTGTCGGAGTTTCTAAAAGTGGTGCAGGCTCTCCATGGAACGGGTTATACTATAGTGAAGTAAGAAAATATAATGGCGATACAAAAACCACTCGACTTTGGGGAAAATATACCATTACTAATACAAATACTAATGTTGAGATTGATTGGGAAACATCATTGGCCGGTCTAAAGGCTTCTTATGACAATAGATTTTATGCTATTGGTGCAGTAAGACCCTGCGATAGTGCAGGAAAAGAGCTTTATCCATCAGAGCTTAGTATTGATGTGAAGAACTTAGTTAATATAACAAATATGAACGCAGGATATAAGTCTGAAGATGCTGAGGCAAGTGAGCTTTTTGACTTTCAGCAGAATCTTAATTATGACGATTTTGACTCCGTTACAGGTGCGGAAGACCCTCTAGGAAACCCCATTTCGCAAACATTTCAGAGTTTGAATAGTGCTAATTTACCGGGTGTTACAAATGACGCCGCAGGTGCAATGTTTTCTACCGCCGCCAATGACGTAATAACGGCAGATGGTATTGGTAGCGTAAGCAATAATAGTGAGTGTACACAGATGTATCTGTTAGTTTATATTCAAAGAGTTTATGGCACTTCTGGTACCGTGAATCCTGAAGTTCTGATAGATACTCCGGAATTAGATAAGTCGATGCCGAATGTTAATTTTGGAACTAGCGGTTCTACAGGTAACGGTTCAAATGATGAGGGTATGAATACCTTTAGTAGTAATTATGGTAATTCAAATCTACCCTTTAATTCCATTTATTTAACTGGCGCAAATTATAATAGTTTTATCGCCGCTGGTGGGGGTATTGTTTCAAATTCCGGAATATTTCCAATTTCTGATACCTTATATATAGAGTCTGTGAGATTAAGTGCCGAAGGAAGTTCTGCAACAATTAAAGAGCTTGTTGCTTTTGACAGTACGCCCTCATTAACTATTGGTGATAGATTATACATATATTTATTTAATGATAACAATGTAAGTAAGCCTGTATTCTATGGTTTTATTACTTCTCAAAGAAGAAGTCTAAACGGTAGAACTACTGAAATTACTTATGAGTGTAATGATTTAACTTATTTTTTAGACCAATTTTATACTCCTTCTCACTATATTTATAGACCACCGTCATATAATGGTTCTGGAGTCGTTAAAACTTATGATAGAGTATTAAAAGAAATATTAAATATAGCTGGTATTCCAACTGCAATATTAGATATTCCTACCTTTAATTCACCACCAATGAAATGGATATATCAATCTTTAAAGAGTGTATTGGAATGGGCATCAGGATTCTTTGGTAACTATGTGTATTATATAGATAAGTATGGAAGATTAAGATTTAGAGCTGTTAGTTCTGGTTCTGTAGTTAAGTCTTATGCTGTAGGTAGTTTATCTGAAGATAACTGTGTAGAAGCCTTTTCCCCACTTACAGATTACTCTCGTTCTAGAAGTAGAGTAGTTTTAACCGGAGACTTCGCAGTTACAGAGAAAAAGATTACTTCTTATTTTGGTAGAGGCGGACAATTAGACCCTAGTGCTTGTGAACAAACAGGTATATTTTGGTTTTATGATACCGTAGATGATGACTTATACGATGATAAAGATGGACAAGAGCATAAGTTTTATTATTTTATGTTTAAACCGGGCGAAACCTTAAATGATAAGTTATTAACTGATAGAAATAAGTCTTGTAGAGTTGTCATTAAGAATTACAAGAATGAAGATGGCGAGTATGAAGATGTAGAAATATCTCCTAGAGTTTTTAAAACAGAAGAGGGAGATTCCGAAATTTATTGTGAAGATGATAGATTCAAACAAGGCAGGAGAATAGAGGTTATTTATGCTGTTCGCACAAATTCTCCTATTCAAGTTGCTACAAACACAGGATATAATGGCGGAACAGAAGTTGTAAGACGACCTGAGTTTAAGAAAGCCACCAGTTTATATGATTCTATAAATGATACTGCTATAATGAATAGTTATCTTTCCACATTAAAGGAGTTTTTTAAGCCTGTTTCCGGGGGTTCTTTAGTTGTAGATGGACTAGATTTAGATATTGACTTAATAGACAAAGTATCTATTACAGGAACTTCTTTACCTGTAGCAGAGTCTACTGGTTTAACTGTATATGGTATTAATTATGATTGCGTTAATCTAAGAACTAATATAGAATTATCGAATAAAACAATGCTTAATTTACCATTCTTCGATGTTATGAGAGAACGGTCAAGAAATAAGAATGAGCTGTTAGCTAAAATGGGTATCATAGAAGATATGACACTCTATAGAAGAGGTTAATATGATATACGAAATCATAGCGTTAATAACGCTCATAGTCTTATTGTTTGTAATTAGACACATGCAACATATCAACATAGTTTAAAATATCGTTTATTCTTATATGGTATAGGCATAAAGAAGCAATCTCACTCTAAAGCAAGATTGTATTGTATATAGTAGAAGATGCTCTTAAAACTCAACCTCGAAAGATTACTGCTTGTTCTTAGTCCAGTTGTAACACCCATAAATATTCACAAAAATAAGAATGATAGATAACACTAACAATGAGTAGTTACCTAAGAGATGTGCTTGTATTACATAGAGAAGATTCGCTACAATTTGTAGATGCCAACCATAGATTTTCTTTCTAGTCAATAGTAAAGCACCAAATAGAAATCCTATATTTCCTACCCAACCTAATATTTGTTCTATCATAATAACTTCTTTCTACATTCATAACATAGAGATTGAACATAAAGACCTGTATCTTTAGAGACACAATCAAAACTGCCGCACTCTTCACATATCGCTGTACTGCTCATTTCAGCAAGCCTCACTAAATCTGCGATTTTAGTTCGTCTTTCTGCTATTTTACCTTCTTTATAGTAAACTCTAAGACTACCAAATTTCTGTTTCACCTGAGTAAACCTCACAGTAGAATCTAATGCTATAATGTTCTTACAGAGATTACTCATCAATCTGTTCCAACCTGTACCTACATTATAATCGTTACTCGCTAAAGCTCTCTTATAATAAGATTTAATATTATCATTCATCATTAACCTCTATAGTAGTAGTGTTGTTAGTTAATTTTTTGAATATAAATTTATGCGTAGTTTTCCACTCATTATTAATACATTTATGTATAGATGACCTATTGATATTTAATTCTCTAGAGGCCTCAGAGATACTGTTAAAAAATTTAATAAAATTATTATTTAAGTCATACTGTATTACTTGAGTAGATAAATTAGTTCTATCGACACGTTTACTATTCTCACTTTGTTCAATAAATCTACAGTTAGCATATATGTAGTTATCTTTACTGTCAATTCTATCAATGCTAGGTTTAGTCATTTTAAACGCTTTATCGCGCAACCAGAGCTTTTTTATCTCATATTTAGTAATGAGACACTTAATATCTTTAGCACCGTACCATTTATACGCTTTACAGTTTGGATTTTCACATCTTTCTTATTCTTATCTACATGAAATAGATTGAGTGTTTTAATCTGTCTACATTTACTACATAGTTTAGTATTCATTATTCAGTCTCTATTATAGTAGGTTCATTAGTCATTTTATACTGTTCATCTAAAAGCGCCACGTTATAGAATGAAATCCCGCCAGAGTTTACAACTCTGCCGCCATTCATATGTATGTGACCAAAAATTGAGTTCAACGGAGATTTCTTCGTAATCTCCCTTTGCAATATTTCACAACCACATCTTACATCATGTAAATTTCTATCTAAAATTCCATAAGGGGGACAATGCGTAATTAAGAAATCTAGATTCTGGGGAACAAGTTCCCAGTTATTCTTTAATTCTATAGAACCTCTTTCATACATGAAAGACCAATTATTGAACATAGGACTATAGGGGCTACCATAGAAAGTCTTTCCCATTAATTCTATTGCTTCATTATGTAAGTAATGAGCATTAGTAAATAATTGTTTTGACGTGACGGGACCTATTTTTTCAAGAAAAGTGTCGTGATTTCCGGCAATGCAGATAACATGTTTGAAGTTTAAACTACCGAACCAGCAATTCATTTCATATAGAGAAGCTTCTGATGTAATTCTCATGTCTCCTGCATGAATTAATATATCGCCAGATATAGGATTCAGGTTTAGGTGGAGGCCGTGTGTGTCGCTTATAGCGATAATTCTAGTCATTATTACTCCTTAGTCAGTAAATATTCTCCCAAATAATCTATCAGGTTTAGCAGAATCACAAGAACATCTTCTATCCTCTACTTTTTTAAAACACTCTTTATGGTATTTAATATCTCCGCCATTTCTTTCTAATATGTATTTTTCTCCGACGTTTATATATTGTCCACATTCCCTACATACTGAGTTTAATCTTTCTTCGTCGTTCTCTATTGTGCCTCTCATCTCACCCCTCCTTAGTCAGTTCATCTAAATTATTCTGCCTGTCTTTAATTTCTAGCTCTAATCTCTTTATTTCAGCTTTTTTAAATTCTTCTTTTTGAGTCTTCTCTCTTTCTGATTTTTGAGTTAATGTTTCAGATGGAATTGCTGTAAAAAATTTACTACCTTTATCGCTTGGTCTAACTGTCATAGCATCAAATCCCATTCTTTTACTCAATCTTTCCCAAGCCCTATTAGCATTTTCTTGAGGTGATGAAAAAGCATTATTCACTCCATTAAAAGATATGCAAGGAACAGGTTTGCAGTTCTCTAAAATTTTCTTTAAATCAGTTTTACTCATTTCATATTCTACTCTTGAATTCATATCCTCACTCCTCCTTAATCAGCTACGTTTTTATGACTCTCTGTGTAATAATCATATTCCTGTTGTTTATCTATTTCCCAAATTCCAGGACTTAACGTAATGTTGTCATGGCGTTCTTTAACGACACATCTAACATCTGTTTCTACATCATTTTTTAGATACAGAACTCCATCTTGCTCGTAAAATTCCACTCCATCTTTAATGTCTATAACATGATGATTGCCTGAAACTTCTGACTCAGCTATAATATGATACTGACCTTTTATCGTAACTTTTTTTGCTGATTTTGGAATACTATTTACTTTTCTTAAGGAAACTTCGCCGTGTAGTACCATTTTCACCTCCTATTTAATGTTGGTTAATGTATCGTTCTTGCCTTTTAGTCTATACTGAATCGCTTTTGGTAAAGTATCACTTTGAGGACTTACTGCTTCAACGTGGAAAACTCCATCAACGCTGAGATTTTTCATACGCAAATGATAGGCGTGGTCCAAGTTAAATAAGCTCCCCAAATCCCATAACTCATATTCTGATTTTTTCCACCATTCTTGATTGTGATTTTTCCAATCGTCTATTTTATTTCCTAGTGTAAGTAATCTATCCACACCATACTTGCGTACAAACTCTGTTCTAACGTCTGCGTTCTGTTCTTTCTTAAAAAATTCAATATCTAATAGCTCCGACGATGTTTCGGCTAGATATTTTGGAACAGCTATTCCGTTAAGCATATGCAGCCCATACCCATCGGAATATTCTAAAGCCATTCCTCCGTCTTTATGTAATTGCCCCCTTTCATTTAATTCTAGTTTATTTGGTTTTTCACATACAAACACTATGTTCTTGAATGTATAGCACCACCCACAAGAACAAGCTAAGTCATACCAGATATCAAATATCTTGAAGTTTTCATCGTATGGCAATAATCCATACTTTTCAAAATATTTGTGATAAGCTATCCAGTTGATATCGTGCTGACACCACGAATATGTTTCAATGTTTTCTAATTTGGTATTATTGATGTTATCCCTGATGTTATCCCTGATGTTAGCCCTGATGTTAGCCCCGGTGTTATCCCAGATGTTATCCCAGATGTTCTCCCTGATGTTATCCCAGATGTTATCCCCGATGTTCTCCACGATGTTAGCCCTGATGTTATCCCTGATGTTATCCCTGATGTTAGCCCTGATGTTATCCCTGATGTTATCCCCGATGTTCTCCACGATGTTCTCCACGATGTTATCCCTGATGTTCTCCCTGATGTTCTCCCCGATGTTCTCCCCGATGTTCTCCCCGATGTTAGCCCTGATGTTATCCCTGATGTTAGCCCCGATGTTCTCCCAGATGTTATCCCTGATGTTATCCCCGATGTTATCCCCTTTATCTACAACTTTAAATGCTTTAACAATCTCTGGAAAAATATTAATTATAATTTGAGCCTGTAAAGGACTTTGACAATACCAAAATTTAGGCTTATCTTTTTTTAATATCTTATAGAATTTATTCCAAGACTCTTCCGTAACTTTTTTATTGATAGATGATGTGTCTCTCCCAATCTTTAAACAATATTCTCGCCATTCGGCGATACCGTATTTTTGTTTCTTAGTTAATTTATCTTTCATATCCTCACTCCTTAGTTAAAATTACTTCTTCCTTACAAATAGAGTCATCAAAATAACATAAATTCTTTTCAGCTTCTTTTAATGTTGAGAAACTGTCTGTGCAACTAGCACCACACAAACTATTTAACCAAGCATCACGCCAGCCAAGCAACCATCCTTTTTGTTGGATAACATAACATACTCGATTGTCTACACAAATTCGTTTAATAATTCTACACTTCATTTCTCACTCTCCTTGTTAAACTAAAAGATTTTTCTCTTTTAAATAATCTAAAACTGCTCTAGCTGTGTATCTATCTGCTAATTTTACTTTATATTCAAGTTTTGAATAATCTCCTTTAGTCCAATATTCTTTGCCCTTAATATCAATACAATATTGACAGTATGCTTTATGAACTCTTTCACATATATTTTCAAAATCACATGCATTCATATCCTCACTCCTTAGTTAGTTCATCTTGTTTTTGGCAGATTGCTTTGGCTAAGAACTTACAATGTCTCTCTAAGATACCTCTTTCTCCCTCAAGACTGTCCCAATAATGGTCTGTCATTATCTCCTCTATCTCCTTGCAAGAGGGTAGGGAACTTACGCTGATAAAATCTTCCTGACATTTCTCTGTCCACTTCTCCCAATCATCACACGCATATCCCTCATTACAAATATCATCACCAGTATGAGAACACATTTCGTTTTTTGATTTCTTTAATTTTTCTATATAACAAATTAATCCAATAATAATCAGAACTTGTATAAATGGAATAATAGCTTCAATCATTTTATCCTTCTTTCATCTAACAAGTTCATCATCTTAGCCAGAATTGTAATATAAACTAAGTCTATTGATAATAATAGAATCATATTTACTGGTATTTTATTACCATACGCTGAGATAAACCATACTGCAATAATCGCTACCTGAGCTATCATTAATGCCCAGAATGAGATACCAATTAAATACTTGTAAAATCTATCAGACATCTTTCTGCGTAATGGAAATATCCAAAGATAACCGCCATCAAGTGCAGGTATTGGTAACATATTAAATACGAATAATGTACTATTTAGAAATGCTGTATAGAATAATATTATGTTAAAGTTCTCTACACGAACATAGCTAATAGCACCTGTAAAGAAATACGCACACATAGAATAATCTATATAAATACCTTTAAGAATAGAGCCATAGTGAATTAGATAGCATACAAAAGCGATTGATAGATTCATCGCAACACCAGCCATTAAAATAATACATTGTTTCCAATAAGCTATATTCGTCAAACTATTCATTACAGTTAAAGACTCCTCTATCTCGCAGTAACCGCCTAATGGTAATAAAGATAATCTCCAGTCAATCTTACCTATCTTCTTGTGTAGTAGTACGGGACCGAAGCCTATCGAGAAAGCACTCACAGGAACCTTAAAGTAGAGTGATGCTAAAAGATGACTCAATTCGTGTAAGATTACTGAACCCAAAAGTATTGCAACATATAGTATCCACATAAGTTAAATCCTCTCCTTTAGATGATTAAGTATATCTATAATTTTACATAGAGCCAATGGAACTGAGACTACTACTATAAAAGTTAAAATTTCTATGACCTTAAACATGCTTATTTTAAAATTTTTCATAAGTGTATTCTATTTCGTAACACAGCGTTTATACAACGTATTTAACCACTCACTATTCTCTGAGAAATTATAATCTAAATTAGTCGGCATTAATGCTAGTATCATTTCATTATTATAGGGTTCTTTTCCTATGATATACCATTTACGATATTCTTTAATATAATTATAAAATAGTACATATGCACTAGCTTCTTTACAATAGTCTTTAACATCAATAGGTAAATTATATTTTTTAATCTTCACTATTGCTCTTCTTTCACAGTCTAATTCTAAATCTCTAACTATCTCTGCATATTTAGCTATGACGTTTTTACTTCTTTTAATCTTCTTATTCTCTACCCAATTAAATAATAACGTGCAGGCATCACTTCTACCTACAGTTAAAGCAGTCCAGTATTTACTCTTCTCTCTCCATTGGTCAAAATGACAAGATTCATGCACTAGAGTTCTTAACCACTTTTTACTGCCAAAAGCACAAGCTAAAATACCTCTATTCTTTGTGCAACCTTCAAAGAAACCATTAGATTTACTTCCACTCCAATCAACGTACTTATCTAATGACATACGAAATAAAACATTATGCTCAAATAAAGTCTTTGATAAATCTTTAAGAAACTTATCTGTATTTTTATTGTGAGTTCTAATATTATATATTTGTGTTATTTTCATTTTTTTAATCTCTTTTTGACTGCTTTAGCTAATATCCCACCATATTCATAAATCATAAGCTTAACAATATATTTAACATCAGAGTCATTCATTGCCTTAACCATAATTCTTTCAAGCTCTGCTTTACTAGGGTCTTTATACTTCTTTGTCATTTATTTTCCTTACATTATACCAAACAATATGTGTGAATTCCTTAGGCATTGCTACTGTAGGAACTTTAACTTCTGTAAATGTATTTGTTTTATAATCATAGAGATTACTTTTTCCTGTTACATGATGAGTAAATACTGTGATATTTGACTCTTGCGTTTTTGTTGCAAAATGACCATATCCTTCGTTGTCTTTAAATATACCCTCTTTTGCAAACTGTTTCCATGTAGACAATTTTAGATGTAATCCTACTTTTGAAATTTCTGTTCCTATCCATTCCATATCTAAGCCTTTCTTTAGTCAACATAATGTAAGTAATCATAAACAATCGAATCTAAAGTTGCCTCTGTTTGCTTATGACATATAAGTAAATGCAATGCTGTATCAATCGAGTCTACCTGCAATATCAACTCATAAATTCTATCTGTCTCTACTAAGTTAAAATAGTAGTGTAATACTTTAGAAATTTTATGAACATCTTTTTTCTTTAATGTATTTAATATTTGTCTTGGATATATCATTTGTTTTTCATCTTTAGTAATGCTCTATAAAATAGATTTCTCTTTCTGAAGCGTTCGATAGCATCAGAGATTGTCTCAATATATTTCAAGGTATCTTCTGAGCCGTCATCTGCAATTTGAATCATCATACTCTGTAAAGCTGTATAGTGTTCCATATTATTTACTCTCTAGTTTATATGCAGGTTGTAATTTAATATTATCATCGTCATCTGTTAGAGAAACTTCCATAATAATACTTTGATGAGATAATGACTTAAATTTATGAATTGTTAAAGGATTAATTCTGAATTTATCTCCTGCATCTAAAACAGTTCTTTTGTTCTCAGTTGTCTCAGTAGCGTATTCAAGTTCTACTGTTCCTTGTAATATAATAAATGTTTCATCTTTTCTTTCGTGATAGTGCCAGCTGGAAGAGAAACCTCTATTTAATATCAATAACTTATTGCAGTATAATTCGTTATTCTCTATCCAAAGTTCATATCCCCAGAGATGGTCGTATTTTTCTCCTTTAAATGTTGCTATGAAAGAGTTTATTTGTTTGCTCATTTTCCTCTACCTCCACACCAATCACAAACAGTACCTAATCCAGAGTCCCATTCGTGATGACAACTATCGCAATGAAGTATTTGAGGTGTTACTGATTGAACTGCGTGTAATCTTTTGATAATATCGTCTACAATTTTCTCTACTGATTCGTCGCTCATTTTATATCCTTTAATTGTGATTCTAAAACTATCTGTTCTTTATCATTCTTATCTCTAACTAAATACATCTTCATATCAAGATGATAAATATAAGCAGATTCCTTTATTGTTACTGTTTCATTTGTCTCTATAAGACATGCTGTTTTATTTTTCATTATTAACCTCGTTAGTGTTTTTAATGATTAATGTTGAGTGTTTGCATCTAGACCTCGTGCATATGTAAAAATAGATATTACTAGAACCGTTTTTAAGATGGTCGTCTAGCTTTCGAGTTTTACTTCCACATTTAGAACAAAGAACATTATCGCTTTTCTTTTCTTTCATAGTCTAAGTATAGCACACTTTCAGCTATTTGTCAAGTTTTATTTTTTCTTTTAAATCTTTTTGTCTCTTTGTAATGTACGCTGAAGTTAATCGTTTCACTATGACATCGTGTAACTTAGTCGACCTATGCTCTGTCAATTTTTTAGGTGTGCGTATTGTTTTAACTAAGCTCTCTAATTCATAGATATTATTCAGTTCACACATTTTATTCCACTTATCTTCTTTAAAAACTAATATACCGTATTTTGAATTTGTTTGGTCTACCCATTTTTTAGCTTCTTCTAATAAAGATTCTGGAACACACATAATAAAGTATGTTGCATTTAGATATGTATTACGTCTATTATAATGTTTTCTTTTTCTAGCCTCACCTTGCCATAAATCAGATTTACTAATTTTTATCTCTATGTCGTAGAAGCCTTTATCAGATTCAACCAAGACATCACTCTTACCATTATTACAGTAGGCCTCATCTACACATAGCATCTGTCGTCTAAATCTATAATAAGATAATACTGCTGTTTTGATGATGTCTGCTGATAGTTTCATTACAGTCTATTTCTGAAGTCAAAGTCAGGCGGTTCTATATCCGGTTTATCCTCTTCATCAAATAACTCTTTCTCAAAATCTTCTTCTTTATAAAATGTTTCCTCTTCTTTTACAAACTGTTTTTCTTCTTCTATAGTTTTTAATTTAGAAACTACCGAAATAATAGGCATTGCTCCACCATCTATGCTAATTGTTATTATAGAGGGAGTTAATCTACTCGTAATTAATTCATGTTTTCTCAAAACTCGAATAATATCTTGCTCAAATAATAGTGTCTCATAATCTTTTTTCATCTCTATCCTCTTTCTACAAATGACTATTTAGTTCGTCTAAAGTACAGACATCTGCACCGCTTTTACACGCAACAATACCGGCAGTTTTATTAGCAAGATATGCACTTTTTTCTAAACTTAGACCGTTCGATAAACCTAAAGTGAATGTGGCGATTAATGTATCACCGCAACCTGTTACATCAACAATTTCTTTTCTTTCTGCTTTTAAATGATTGCTAACAACATCATCTGCATAATATAAACCGTTCTCACTTAATGTTATAAGCACATTATTAAACCTGAACATTATCAATAACTCTTTGGCGAGTTCAAAGGAATCTTTATAATCATATATTTTAGTTTTAAAGATATTCTCTAACTCCTTTAAATTAGGCGTAATAGAGGTATAATTAGAAAAACAAGTAATATCTCTTTTCTTTGTATCAACTGTAATAATCTTATCTTCTTTTAAAGCAAGTTCTCCTATAAATACTGCGAGTTCTTCATTAATCATACCCTTATTATAATCAGATACTATTATTGCATCAAAATATTTGACATGTCTAACTAAATTTTCCTTTACCTCTTTTAATTTAAAATTATTAAAACAAATATGTTCTCTATCAACTCTCAGTAGATGCTGATTATCTGCTATGTATCTTGTCTTTTTTGTCGTGATAACCTTTTTATCTGCGATTAATAAATTTGTATTGATTTTATTGTCTTGTAATAACTCTGTAACCCGAGTACCTGCAATATCTTTGCCTATTTTTCCTATAATCCAAACATTAGAACCTAAAGCTGTTAGATTTTTAGCCACATTAGCACAACCACCTAACTTATATTCACCTGATTGTTTATTCAATATAGGAACAGGCGCTTCTGGAGAGATGCGTGATACTGAGCCTCTAACATACTTGTCAAGCATTAAATCCCCTATGACAAGTATATTCTTTTTATTTAATTTATTTTTCATTTTCTTTTATAATCGTTTTGTTAATTGTTTTTAAAATAAACATACAATAAAGACTGATTGCTTTTATCTTTTCAGATTCGCTATCGTCAGTATTAATTATTTTCATAACAGCAATCATTGGTCCCTTGACTGCCTTAATAAGAACTTTCTCTATTTTATCGTCCATAATATATTCTTTCTGTTAATCATTCATAAATGTTAGAAAACCACCATCATTCAAAATGTCTGTTTCTCGCTCATTACATTCTGTAAGAGTATTATTAGCAAATCTAAACTTAAAGAATAATGAACCATGTAAAGCATCGCCCGTCTGATTCTTAGAAACAAAGAGTTCCATAATAGGATTGTATGCACCATTTTCATCTACCCAATGTAAATTACTATCTTGAATATTTTTTACTTGATGAAAGTTAGAATAAACACCACCAACGAATCTTGAGGCATACCACAAATCAATAGATTCTTTAATATCTTTACCACTAGGCTTAGCAGATGATGACTTTGGAACTTCTGCTGTAGATATAATAGGACAATTAATCTGCTGTGGCAATCTCTTTAAATAAGAGGCAACTCTTTGAGCATTTTGTGTGGCCTCTAAGTGCTTTCCACTAGCTTGTAAGTCATGTAGATTGTCAATTACTACTACAAATTTCTTACCTCTTTCCATAGCTATCGTAGAGTGAATCTTAACATAATTATCTAAATCGTCAAGAGTTCTAATATGAGAACCATCTTTAATAATAATATTATCTTTCATTTTCTTTAAGTTAGCCATACCGTTGAACCACTTATCATGTGTCTCACTATCAGGCTGTCTTACTTGCTTAGAAGTTAATCCTGAAGTGATACTCATTAATCGAGGTAGAATAGCTCTCTTAGCACCATCATCTAATGAATAGAAGGCGACAAGAGTATCTTCATTCATCGCTAATTTATAAACAAAGTTTAATAGAAATGTTGTATTATGAGTTAATGTAAAGTCTCCTAATAAATATCTTCCTTTAGACTCTTTGTCTAGCGTAAAGCCATAATAGTCATCTACACCAAGAGCTTCAACAGAGAATCCTGTTTTTAGCGCATTCTTATTGCTTACACGAATACGAGCGTGTTTTCTCTTTAGTTTTGTTGGTATTTTATTAATTTCTCCGAATATGTTAATTAAAAAATATTCTCTAATTTCATTTTTTTCTTTATAAACATATTTAACTTTTTTAACTCTGTATGTTGAGCCTAGACCTAAAGAACGTGTTAAAAATAAAATATCATCTTTTAATTCACTCTCTTTACATGTAATAGAAAACATGCCTTTTGAATAGTAACCATCGGAGTCCAGTAATCCTGCAAGTAGTTGTAATCTATTTTCCTTCGAATTAATTAAATAATTATTTGGTACTCTTTTTATGTTATCTCTAACACACAGTCTTAGCTCATTTAATAAAGGATTATTACGATTCTTCCACTTATTGGTAAATGTATGCTTACTACATCTATTCTCTCTGTTTAACTTTTTATATATTAATTTATTTTCTTCTGCGAATTGTATAAAATAAGACTCTAATTCAATGTCTTTTCCTGTAATTTCAGGTTGATTTTTGGTTCCGTTACCTAACCAAAGACCTATAAAATAAGGGTCATATTTTACATACTGTTTCTTAAATTCAACAGACTTTCTTATTAGTTTACATCTATCTCTAAAACATTTACTCTTTTTTAAATACGCATTAACTGAAAGTTCTAAAGTCAAATATTCTCTTTTTTTAGTTTTTTGATTTAATTGATTATAACTCAACACCAAAATATGAGATTTATTTACGCCAAAAGACTCCCCTTTATTGGGTATAATATTAAATGTCTCTTCTTTACCTTTACAGACAGATTTAATAGTTACAGGATTACTATTTTCTCCCATAAGAATATCATCTATATTAAGATTTTCTACAGATTTACTACTACCGTCATACATTAAAATTTTAGTTCCCTTAGTATGACACTTACCCGTTTCTGGAAAGCCTGCTAATAGATAGAGCGTATCCTCAAAACCACCAAATCTTTTATCGAATAAAGGAAAACCAGAAGGAATACCAGCAAAATTCTTATTCCATGCGAGTTCTGTAAAGTCCTCTAACAATTCATCGTAAGCATCTTTCTCTTGCACATACTGAATCATGTTGAAAGAAGTTGAAGAATTAGACATATCATCTATTGATTTTGTAAGCTGTCTTTTACCAATTTTTAAAGATTCTGCACATTCCGTAATGTAAGCCTCTTTTCTAATTAAGTTAGGACAACCTGCAATGAAGTCATAGATAATCTTTTCTTTAATTAATCCTTTTTCATAGTTCTCTATAAGATACTTTAAAGCAGAAAGTTTAGGTAAGTCTTTAAAATCATCTAGAGTATGCGTTTTCATATACTCATCGGGGTCTGGTTTAGCCTCGCCCTCTATAACAGGAATCTTGATAATAGAAATTTCAGAGTCTAGATTTTTCATTCTAACTACTGTTCTTAAAAAACCATCTCTTGCTGTTCCTTTGTATAAATTATCTGGGTCTAAAGCTAAAAAGATTTTCTTAAATTCTATATTTGCTATCTTCTCTAAATTAGCATCATTGATAACATTTGTTAAACAACCAATAACATTTTGATTTGGATGTAAAGCAATAGCATCAAAGGGCCCTTCTACAATAGTTAATGTATCATGTCCTCTAACACGCTCTATATTAAACAAATTACTTCCTTTAATACAGATTTTGATATACGGGTCATTATCTTCAGTATTAAACATACGAATAATTAGACCAGAGTATTGATTGTTTTCATTCAAAATAGGAATTACAAGACCTTCTTTATGAAATACTGTAAGTAATCTATAATCGAATAAGCTTTTACATTCTTTATTTAATTCAGGCGTAATATCGTTTGGAGATAAGCAACCAATTTTCCATGTCTGAAGTTTCTCTTTATTAATGTTTCGTTGCTTATAGTATGGAACGCCCTTTTGCAAGTTTTTCTTTTGAATAGATAGCTTATGAATATTCTCTAAAAATTTTCTTTGTCTATTTAGTGCCTTCTCATTTGCAGAATACTCATATTCTTCCTCTACAGGAATACTGTATTTTCTAGCCAAAACTTTAACTGCCTCGAAAAAGCTTGAACCTTTTATTGATACATTATTCTTAATACCATAAACATCAAATATATCGAAAGAACGCCGTTCTACAAAACAATATATTAAGTGATTCTTAGAGTCAGGTAAAAAGGCCGCTGATAATTTAGTTTCATCGTTATGGTCATGCGCCTCGGAATGCGGACATTGAACTTTCGTACCATTAGTTCTACACCCTAACTCATTAAGATATTCAGGTAATTTAGATTTAATTAGCTCTTTAATCTTATCTAAATTTTTAATGTGCATTTATCGCCTCTTCTTTCTTTTACTCTCTTTGGTCTCTCTTAGAAAGACTGTTGATTCTTCTCCAGCCTGTTTTTTCTCAGCACGTCTTTTAAAATAAGACTTCTTGGAAGGCGTTTCTACAACGGTTTCTGCAACTGTTTCTTCAATGTTCTCATTAATAGTTTCTTTTACTGGCTGAACTTTATCAACTTTCTTAATTTTTCTAGATTTTTCTGCTCTCTTTTTATTAGGATTTCTCACTACTGCAACTTTACTGAGATGAGTAGCACTTTTAACTATAGCCTCTATAGTGGGCTTTAGATAAGATACACCACCTCGTAATAAAGTCTTGCACTTGTCGCAATACTCATAAGAAATTAAAACGATACCGTCATGTCGTGGCTCTCTTTTATATTTCTTTATTATATTTTTATGTTTACATTTAAACATGATTTACTTTCTATTATACTAGGATTCGAGACCAAGAATAAAACTCAATAGAAGTCTTTTCTTTAGTTTCTGTTTTATTATAAACTGATAATTTGTTTACTGCTTTAAGTGGCTTAGCTTTATAATCAACTGGACGAGCATCACTAGAGTATTTCTTGACAGCTATTGCTAGACCTTGCATCACTCTCTGAAATAATACTTTAATATCCTTCTTCTCAAGAAGCATACAAGCTGTTGAGGATAGAGGAAGTGTTACTCCGTATGATGTAGCTTTATCAACTAATGTAATATGATACTGATTATCTTTCCCTCTAAAAGGGTCCAAATAACAATATGTCCTATTACTATACTCAGAGTTGTCAAATATAATCTCCTTAAAGCATTGTCTGCAAAGCTCGTTCATATTCTCTGGATTCATCTTAATTACTCCTTTTTGCGTTTTGTCTTAATTCCATAAATCTACAATTCTCAATCGTATAATTTTCACCACTATCTATTCTATCAATACTAGGTTTTAGCATTAAGCCTGCATTATCTCTTAACCACAGCTCTTTTAATTCCTCTGCCGTAATCTTGACTTCAATACCTTTTGCCCCATAGTATTTATAATCTTTAAGCTTTACGTTATAACATCTTTGTTTAATCTTTACAAGAACTCTTAGCCAAGGAAACTTTTCGTGCTTAATTCTGGCCTTTTCTTTTAATAGTCTTTTGTTTTCTTCTCTATATAACTTGGCATTAACTATCGCATCTTCTCTATGAGTTTTACGATATTGTATCTCACATTCTTTTTGTTTTTGTTTATCGTTATATGGCATTATTTTGTGTCCTTTGGGTAATCGTTCTGATAGAATCCTTCACCTCTAAGAATGAAGTTCTTGGTACAACTAATAAGTCTAATCATAAGATTTTTACATTTAGAACATTCTCTAGCATCATCTCTTTTAGATATAGCTACAAAATCTTCCTCTTCATGACCACACTTCTCACATTTAAAGTCATACGTTGGCATTATGCGTCTACCTCTGGATTATCAGATGTTTGAGATGCGAATTTTTGACTGTTAATAATGTTTCTACATGTTTTCATTACTTCAGTAGCACCATTTAGTGAGCCTAAAACCTTATCTCTTAACTTTCTTTCCGGAGCCGTATACAAGGCAGACTCTTTATCAGCCGAAGCAGATACAAATTTTGTATTCTCAGCTTCTAGTTTGTTTTTAAGATACATATAATAGGCTAGTTCTTTATTCTTTTTTAGAGATGATATTTTTTGATACCATTCTTCTAGAATAATATAGTGGGCGTTTACATCTTTTTCTAACTCTTTTATTTGATTAATGTTATTCACATTTAATTTTAAAAGAATACTTTTTGTGCTGGTTATTGCTTTACACGAACTGTCTACAATCTTCTCCACTTTTAGCAATGCTTTGGAGTCATCTTTTTTCAACTCATCAATTTGTTTTTCTAAAGACATCGTATTTCTCCTTGTTATCAATTTGTTTTATACAGTAAGTATAGCATACAAACTACACTTTGTCAAGTTTTATTTTTTCTTTTTGTCTGTTTTCTTAGTTTTGCTATCCTTTGTTTTTTCTGCGGCCTCAACATCTGACTCAGACTTTGCAGGTAAATGAAAGAATAGACTTCTTGCTTCATCTATAGTTAGAATACCTTCTTCATTGCCCGTCAATAGATTTGCAATTCTAGCTTTGTCATAATTAAGTCGTGTTCCTAGAAGATTGGAAACAACTGTAGTTTCTAGATTTTGAAAACCTAATCTGACCAAAACATTATTATAAATAAAAGACTCATACTTGAGAATAGGCATTACAACATTCTCTAGAAATCGAGCCTTCTGTTCTCTTGCGTTTAATGAACCTGTACCTTGAGCTAGATTTAACATAAACGGTGGAACTTTATAAATAGATGCAACTTTAAGACCCATCCATTTCTGAATCTCAATAATATCTGAAGGTTCCCAATAAGGAATTGTCTTTAAATCAACTTCTTTATTGATACCCAACATCTTAGCACCTTCAACCATAAGTCCATTTAAATATTCTACAAATTCTTCTAATTCTTTCTTAGATACGGAAGAACCTTTTTTAAATGAAACAAATGCAGGTTTATAAAAACCTCTTTTAACAAAATCAACCAATTTCTTAGCAGACTCTTTATCTGTTGTTATATCATCATACCCTCTTTGAATAGAGCTAGTGCCTAATGTTGCATCACTATCTTTATTAATACAAAAGTGCATAACTTCTTTGTGCTTTAATAGAAGGTCTTTCTTTTCGTTCTTATCCTGCTTAAACTCAGAATTACTTCCTATTTTTAAAAACTTATACTTGGGTGGATTATCGTCTGTAATTCTCAGAGTATACCCCGGCACAACTGTTAGCTGACTAGGTAATTTATTCTTATACTCAATAACACACGCACCATTTCCCCATCTAAGCATATCCTTTAAATACTGCTTTCTAATCATAAATAGAGGTTCTACTAAAGAAGGATAATTTAGAAATCCTTGAATATCATCTACTTCTGACCGTGGGTCCGTATATAGGTCATACTTAACAACCTCGTCTACGATTGTCTCAATACATGCTTCTGCCCATATCGTAGTCATAATAAGCTCTCTAAGCTGTGCTACAGATTGCCTTGCATATGGCTGATATATTACAGACTTTGTTCCGAAGCTTACAGACTCCAGTTTTCTATCTCTTACTTGTTGCGTAGGCTTTAATCTAACTGCCGATTTTCTTGGACGACCTACTGGGTTTTTTGTTACTCTTTTATTTACTTTCTTAGACATCATTTCCTCCTAATTAGGGTTATTTGCCAATTACAGCTAACGGTTCTCCGTCATCTTCTTCTACTATTGAAAATACAAATCCTGCTAAACAATCTGAAACATCTTTTGAACCATGATTGATGCCCTCTTCTCTCATTCTCCATTTACTAGCTTTCGGGTGGTCAATCCTATTTTTATCGGTAATAAGCAATTCTGTTAGCTCTCTTATTGCAGGTGGATAAAGATAATAATTAATATCTCTTTTATATATAAAATCTTTGAGTGTATCATAGGGCCCAGTATTCTTCTCTAAAGAAATAATCTTTGCACCTATTCCGTTTTTCTCGCAGATGTTTAAAAATAGTGCCGAGTTCCATCCATCAGCGGTTACTTTTATAATCGGGAACTTCAACTTTTTAAATAACTTTGTAATAACAAATTCTAAGATTTCGTTTAAATCAATCTCTTTAGACTTATCTTCAGATTGGGGAGAACGTATCTGTAACATTAAATCAACATAGATTTTTGTTTTATCTAAGATGTGATAAGTGTGTCCCATAGAAAGTCCCGCACAATCAACTACGCCTCTAGAAAGGTCAATATGTACATAATACTGAGCGTTTGAGTGCTTTTCTTTCTCAAATTTAATTTTCTGTGCTAACTCTTCTGAAGGATTCTCTTCATAATCTCTTTCCATTACTTCTATTTCGTGAGTATGATAGGGTCTAAACCAATGTTCTAGTTCTTCGTTCATTATATTATGTGTCCAGACTCTATTTAACGCACTTTCATTATTGTTTTCTTCTAGTATAATAGGAGACTCTCGCTCATAATTAATACAATCTGTAATTCTATCAGCTCTCTTAATAAAGTTATTCGCTCTATACTTCGGTATCTTACATTCATACATTAACATTGCTGTGGAAGGGTCCTCGTCGAACTCTTCTTTATAAGTTTCTTTGTGTACTGCGTATTTCTTTATTTCGGGTAAACAAGATTTATCTGACCTAATATCCCAAGTGGCCGCTCTATCACAATAAGTCTTTGACATATGTCCATCTTCTGCTCTATCTAAAAGATAAGACATGTAATCATTCGGCGAAGTCAAATAAGAAATATAAAATAATTTATAATGTTTAGGACAACGTGTTCTTGCTGATGTTCTAATATGTTTTCTTATATTCTGTGCTTGGTCAAATCTAAAAGTTCCAATCTCATCAAAGATTCCTAGAACAACATTCTTACCCTCAGATTTTGATTCTCTAGAGTTCATAGACCACGCTCTAATGTTCTTTGGAAATAAAATAGCATTACGAATAATATCTCTTTCAATATTCATGCCTAATTCTTCAAAGAAATTCTTTCCTGTAGCAGGGTCTATTGTCTGACTAACCATTCTTACAAATTTCTCAAAAAATACAGATTTTGCTTGGTCAGCATCAAACGCAACATTAACAACGTCTATAGGTTCACCACTTTTAATGCCTAATGTTTCTTGTGGGTCGTTTAAGCAACATAGCCAATAAATAGTATAGCATAACAGACAGGCGATAGTTAGGTCTTTTCCTGAATTATGATGTAGTATTCCTTGATTATCATAATAACAGTTAGTCTGCTTAACTTCTAAATCATAGTAAACTTGAGTTTCTAACTCTTCTATTTTTGTTATAGTCTCGTACTTTTTCATAATACACCTAACTTGATTAAGTCGTTTTTTCTTAGCACTTCATAATTAACATCAAATTCTTCTTTGAAAGTTTCTGTTTTTTCTTTTGAATCACGAAAACAGAAACTTTTAATTTCGATAAACTTATTATGTTCCTTAATATAAAAATCAGGAATATATGTCTTACCGTTTTTAAAAGTAAAACTATGCTTTTCATATTCCCATGTCAATTCTTCTGCATCTAGATATCTTGCAAAAGCTACTTCCCAGCTAGAACGCATTTTTATATTTTTATACTTAAATACGTTACCTAACCATTCACCTCGCATAGCTTTACAAAAAGCACATGAACAATCTTTTTTATGATTCTTCATACCTTTATTTATCAATGCCATTTTTTGTTTTGTCTCTTTTGATAATTTTGTACCGAGTAACTTTTCTGATATTTTATTTTTGACTGACTGTGACCGTTCAATACCTTTATTCCAGGTTGTGTGTCCTTTTTCAAATCTACCTGAATTTGAGGAATTTTTGATATTCTCTTTATGCTCTTTTGTCTTAGAAACATTTAACATTGATTTAGATATTTTATCTCTTCTAGCAGTTTCTTGTGTAGCTGACATATTTTCTTTTGGCGAATCATTAACTAATATCTTGTCTGTTTTCTTTAACTGACTTAGCGTTACCCAACCATTTTTAGTTTTGAATTTATGTTCCGCACTAACTACAACTGTTTTTTCGCTTTCTAAAGTTACTCTGTATAATTTAGCCTTACCTGCTTTAAATGGAATACCAGATTTAACTATCTTATCCTTATAACGAATAATATTATTTGCATCTTTGTACGTCTCACAAGTCTTGATATTAATTGCTTTCTTCTCTTTTGCAAACTGCTCTACACTTTTTACCTCTTGAGTAATCTCATCTTTCAATAAAGTATTCTTATGTAAACAGCCCTTTCCCCAAGCTAATACAAATTCATTAAACTTATCACTCAGCATTGTATGGCCATTATTAAATGCGGCCGATACAGCTTTTTGCTGTCTAGGAAATAAAGGGGACTTTAGCCAATCCCTAAAGAATATCTCAGAGGATACAGGTTGAATAGCAAACTTTTTTGACTTGTTTACTACTTTCTGCTCTGCATCTTCCCAGAAATTTTCCCAATTCTTATTATCTGCCATTATGCTCTATCCTTGTACTCAGCATCAATAACTTCTTCTGTATCGAGCGAGTCTAAATTAATTGTTCGTAAGCGTTTAAAAGCGTAACTTCTTTTATCTTCAGGTATCAAATCTGTAATAATAGCTTTAAATACCTTCATAATACTTTGTAATACTTCTACAGATACATAATTTTTATCCATTAAAGATTGAGGATTAAATAAACTTAATAACTTGGATTCTTTATCAACTCTATCTAAAATTGCCTTTAACGAATCTATTCTCGATGTAATGTAGGTTGGGTATTTAGGTTCGTCATAGATAGCAATATATCTCTCTCTAAGCTCTCTGGCTTTAACTCTCTTCTCTTTATTAGTATCATCTGCCTTATACTCTGTCTCAGCAATATCAAGCTCTGCTTTAACTGTCTTTACTTCTCTTTTCCACTCAGCTAATTTCTGTTTATTTTCTTTTACTTTATCAGTAATTTCTTGATACAGATTCCAATATTCGGTTTTTAATAAACCAACTTCATCAATCAACTGCTCTACTCTTTGATATTGTTTCTTAGCTAACTGAGAATTTTTTACAATTAAACTTGAATATCTTGCTTGTAAGTATTTAATATCGTTTAATGTAGTAGTATAAGCAACTTGCAGAGATTTAGAGATTGCATTAGGAGATTTTCCTTTTAAAAACAATTCTCTTGTCTTTTCTCGTCGAGATACTATCATATCTTTTGATGGTCTACCGCCAGTATTTTTTGTCATTTACAACACTCCTTGAGTTCATTTTTATTTGATGCTTTAAATCATTCCAGCCTTTTAAATAATCAGAGGAAGAAATCTTTGCTGGAAAACATTTATTCTCTAGCATATCATAAGTTGCGAGATTTCTACCTAAATTCATTAAATGTAAAATAATATCTTTTCGTGTATACTTCGTTACCTTTACCATTTCTTGAATAGTTAAATTAGCACTTATACACTTTAACAAAAGAACTTGTTTCTTAGTTAAGAACTTTCTTAAATTAGTCGGTAATGCTAATTGAAGATTCTTTACTTTATTACTACTAAATATTTCCCTTTTAGACATTATCACTTCTCATCTCATTACTTAATTTTTGCATGTATTTTTTTTCACTTTTGTAAGAGTCTAATTTATTAAGTAATCGACATTTAAAGAACATGAACCAATGATTTTTATTAGTAACATCTTTTACTACGCCGGAATTTAAATTCTCTAAATAAAGAACAACTAAATCTTGATACAAGTCATCTTTATCATGTATTGAACTTCTTAGCGACCTAGAAAACGTGAATGATAAGTAACTCATAATTTCTTTAATATCTGACGGAATTTTAATTTCTTTGCTCATTTGATACCTTTCCTTGAATAACATTAAAATTTAACTTTGAACTTGTGCCTATGCGTTTAACGCCTAGACTTATTAATAGTTTGGATTGTTGTTCTGTTCTTATTCCTCCGGAGGCCTTTATTGGTAGAATAAGATTGTTTTCTTTCATAATTTGTTGTGTGGCATTAATAGATTGAACTAGAGTTTTGAAGTCCTGCGATAAAAGACCTGTATTGGTTTTAAAGAAGTCTATGTTACTGTCCTTTAATAGTGAAATTATTTCATAAAGTGCGATATATTTATTAAATACAGTTCCCAATTCAACAATAACCTTCATCGGTCTCTTATATCGCTCTTTTAAACTCTTAAATAGCTTATATATCTTCATAAAACTGCCTTTTGAGTACCAATAAATAGGAAAGACTAAATCTATTTCATCAGCAATGCCCTCATCTATTACTCTCTTAATACTGTCAACTTCCTTAGTATCGTATAAGCCTAGATAGACAGGGATTCGTTTTCTATTTTTCGCTACTTTAAAATGATGAAACATACGCATCGGAGGAAATCCACCTACTGTAATAATCTTTAAATCTTCACTAGCATATTTTTTCGCTATACCTAAACATGACCTGTCTAGACATACACCGTAATATTTATTCTTATTAGCAGTTTCTATAAATTCTTTTAATTCTTTTCTGCTAGGTGATTTAAGATTTGTATACTCAATATGCTGATTCAAATTCATGTTCTATCTCCAATGGTTAACATAATTATCGCACCTCTTATAATCCAAATTACTATCTGTATCAATGCAATTACTACTAATAATACAGGTATTGCGGGTAAGGCAACGATAGTAAAGAGTGCTGTTTTAAGAATTGTGTTTAGTTTGTTTTTCATAATATAAGTATAGCATACTTTCTATTGATTGTCAAGGTCTTTTTTAAAGTCTCTTTTAACTTTTGCTCTTCCTTGTTTCTTTTTATCCTTATCGAGAACTCTGCTGACAGGTGCAAAACCCCAAAGCTTTCTTAGTCGACGATAAGTCTCTAAAAACGTATCTGGTTTTTTTCTATTTCTTTTCATTATTTATTTCCGTCATAAATCTTTCCATTAACAATAAATTTACCCTGTACAATTCTAACTAGCTGTACATCAAAGTATCCATTAGGAAAGAAATAACCTATAGCGAAACCGTGTGTCCAACTGTTTGGTCGTTTTCTCATAAAGTCTGGAGATAAATCGCAGACTGCACCAATATTATAACCTGCAAATGCAATTTCTCTAGCTATTGATGAGGATAATCTCATACCTAATGTATGCGTATGACCAAATAAAATGTTTACTTTGAGTTCATCTAAATGCTTCTTGATAGGATTAGCACCCGCATAAATACCATGAGTTACATATAATCTACCCAACTTCAATAACTCATTATACTTATGTGTTTGATAACCTCTTTCTTCTAGCTTTAGCTGACTTGCAGGCTCAATCATACCCTCTAGTGCAGGCATTTCTTCTAATAAGTCATGTGCCCAATCTTCGTGATTTCCGTCTAGATAATGCTTCTCACACTTCTTAGGTAATCTTGAATCAATTTCATCTAATAAAGCGTTGCCTAGAATATAATCGTTCTTTAATCTCTTTAGTTCAAGAGTTCTATGTTTATTTCTATCCCAATGACCAATACAACCCAAATCCATAAAGTCTCCAACAATAGTCATAATATCAAATTGCTCATCATTCATCAATTTCAATATAGCTTTGCAAGAGGGCTCGTTTTGATGAGGGATATGTGTATCAGGCCAAAATAGAGCTTTTTTAATTTTCTTATTTTTACTACCTAGAACTTTAGATTTTTTAATCTGCCACTTTAAAATAGCCTTCTCTTTAGCCTCTGCAAAATTTTCATCGTCTAACTCCTCTAAATTGATAGAATCAATAAACTTTTTTGTAGAAGCTTTCTGAACATAATGTTCTCTTAAATCATATCTATTAATAGCACTACTAACAGCATCAAGAGATGTGTCAAACTTCTTAGCTATTTCTTTATTTGAAATTCCGTTTCTTAAATAAGTAGTAAGAATTTCTATTTTTTCGTCTGTCCAAAATTTCATAACTGTTCTCCTTTATTTTCCTGCACAATCAACGCCAAAGGCAATTTTCTGACCATTAGGTTGTTGTGCAACTAATATATAACTATCTTCTATCCATTTGCCTGTTCCTTTACAGGTAGGACATTTTTTAGTTTTCGTTTTTTCAAATCCTTTACCGTTGCATCTGTAGCACTCTAGCTCAACTGAAGTGTCTATAATTTTCGTGTTTTTCATTTTTTGTTTCCTCTGTTTTCTAGAATCATATTTAAAAGATAATCACTAAAGCTTATCGGTTCATTTTGCTTAATATCTATTTGCAATTTTTCCTTTTGTTCAAGTCTGAGTTTAATAGCTTTCAGTAACCTCACAAACATCTCTTATCTCCTTTGTTACTCTAAGTATAGCACATAAATAGCTGTTTGTCAAGTTTTATTTGTATACTTCGGCATAATACTTTTGTTCCCAAATAAAGCTAGGATAGAATTTACAGTCATCACAAAAGAAATCATAAATATCCTCTAATTTCCAACAGACAAGCATCATAGCACCATAAAATAATTTCTTCATAATATCTCCTTTATACTAAATCTAATTCTTTTAAATCTATTAACATATAAAATAGTTCACTAAGAATTTTAAATACTCGTAAATAAACTCTTTCCTCTTCAGGCGTATTGATATATACGTCCCACTTTTTAGGCTTATCTCTAGGTATTAATAATATGCCTGATTTCATCGTCGAGGAATCTATTTTATTTAATCTACAATAGAGTTCTTTATATACGCATGACTGAATCTTATGCGAAAGTCTAACTGCCTTAGATGTCTTTAAATCGAATAGTATAGGTATGTGAGAGCTTTTTCCCACAAGGTCAACTGTACCTGCTGTCTTATACTCATCTTTATCCCAGACAACTAATTCTGAGTGTTCACACTTAAAGTCATACTGTTTCTCAAACTCTTTATATCTTGTTAAAGCATTATGGTCATTATCTTTTTGTTTTGTAACGTAATCTTCAATAATTTTATGAATATTCGTACCTTCTTTAGCTAATGAGTTTAATAGCTGTTTGTGAAATACAAAACCTAAAGAGGTTGATGTCTTTGAGAGGTCTCCTCTTTCTTTTAAGAACTTGATTGTCTGCATAACTGCCCACAGAACAATCTTGGGCTTAGGAAGAATACCAATTATAGTTGTTACAGAAGGAAAATCTCCGATATTCTCAATATCATAAAATCTGTAACTACCTTTGTTTCTAACATTTATGTTCATTTCTTCTTTCCTTTTTTCTCGCATTGTCTTTCTATGTTTCTTATGATACGAGTAAACTTTCTTACTAATCTTTCTTCTTCATTTTTAAGTAATTTTCTCTGCTTCTTTACATTAATAGATTTCTTATTCTTTACCTTATCTAAAATGTTATCCATTCTACTTGTCAAAGAAGTCAATAGTACATGCCAAAATTCATGTATAATAGAATCTCGTAAAGATGCTACAGACTTATTCATTTTACTATTTACATTGACATTAAAATCTCTACCATCAAACTCATAGACAACCTCAGCATAAGTATCTTTCTTATTGACTACCTTAACATGGATAGACCAATTCTTATTTAGACGCATCTTATTCTTATACTCAACGAATAACTCGTCTAGAACTTTCTTGAAAAATTCTCTGCTGTCCTTATGTTTACTCATTTTTTCTTTCTTGGTAGAATTGCAACTAACTTACTATTGTTGAAGTTTATTCTTTTAATAAAGCTGTTTACTTCTTCTAGAGAAATATCGTTAATAGACTTCTCATAATCTCTTAGATAAACATTATAATCTAAATTGCTTAAAGAACAGTCAATTAAAATTCTAGCAATATTAGACGGCTTATCAATACTTAATTCATGTCCACCTAATAGTTTGCCTCTTGCAAAATCTAATTCTTCTTTAGATACAGTCTTTGTTAATTGTTCTAGCATAAGCTTTTTTGCAAACTGAACTTTTTCTGGTTTTAAACCTGCAAAGCCCCAGTATTGAACAGTTCCACAACTATGTTCCTGCATATATAAAGTAGTATTATATACTAAATTATTTTGTTCTCTAATAACTTCAAAGAATCTCCCACAAAAACCATTAATTACAGAGGAAAATAAATCCATAATCAATCGCTCTTTCATAGTATTAATATAAAATAGACCTGTTAATACCATGTTGGCTTGACTAATATCATTTCTATACTCTATGACATCTTTCTTATCATAAGTGATAGGCTCTTGTGCAAATCTAGAGGTAATATAAACTCTGTTTCGTGCCTCTTCTGCTGAACCACCAATCTCTAGCTTAATAGCGTTCTTATAATATTTATTATAATATTCAACCAATACATCTCTTGTAATACCTGTAACACTTTCTCTAGTTCCAATAATAGGAATGTGAAGATTCGAGCCATCAGCAAAGATTTTACTCTGAGCTAATTCAAATACTGCTGACTGAGGATTATCTTGATACATTTCTAATTCCTGCAAAACTACTTGTTTTTCTTTTTCAAGTTCTTCTGCTGGAAATATAGAATTTTCTACCATATCATCTATAATCTTTCGTGCCTCAGATACATATTTATTGCTAATAACAACATAGAAAAATGTATGTTCTTCTGAAGTCCAAGCATTAAACACAGCACCATATTTATCTATAGCTTGTTTAATCTCTGTCATGTTGCGAGTCTTAGTTCCTTTAAATAACATGTGTTCTAAAAAATGAGAGATACCCTTAATATTATCCGGCTCATTGCGAGAACCTACAGGAATAAATGTTCCTACGATTGTTGACTTACCCTCTACTTTAATTTTAATGTTTGCCATGATTATCTCCTTAGCTCTATGTAGTTAATATTTTCTTGTTGTTTAAGAATATCTTTATGTGTAACAATTATAATCTGATTTAAAAAGTTTAATTTAAAAAAGTAGTTAAATAATTGTATTAATTTTATTGAGTTCTCATTGTCGATTTTTTCTAAACCTTCGTCAATCAACATAAAATCAATTTCGGTTTTACAGAGTTGCTTAAAGATAGATATAACGCCTAGTCTAAAACATAAATTGACCAATACTCTCTCAGAACCCGATAGGTCTTTCATCTCTAAAGTTTCTTTACCTCTCTTAATAAAGGGTTTGAAATCAGGTCTATTTGATTCTGCTCTCTCTGTTCTTATATCTACAGTAGTATCTTTAAATATCAATCTTAGTAACTTATTGGCAGTATTAATAATAACAGGAATGTATGCTTGTAATAAGTAGGACGGAAATGCTTTGGGACTAAATACTGATAATACAGACTTAATCTCTGTGATTCTTTTTTCGTTTCTAAGCTCTGTTTTTTTATTTGCCTGTTCTTTAATAATAGTTAAAACTCTATTACATCTATCAATTTTATCACTCAAGTTATTAATAGCTCTTTGAAATTTAGCCTCAGATAGAGCCAATTTATTTTTCATCTGAGTTAATTTTGATTCCTTTACTTTTAATAATAGAGTGGCTTCTTTTAATTTTTTTAGTCCCTTCTCTATATCCGTAGAAGAGTATTCTCTTTCACATTTAGAACATTTACCTGCTTTTAGTAAATTTGTTTTTCTTTGTATCTCACTAAACTTCTGCTCTATCTTTCCTTTACTACTATATAAAGTATTAATATTATTTCTTAGTCTTTCTAGTGCTTCTTTATATGTAATAACTTTATCTACTTTCGTATTTTTATAATTCTTAATTCTTAAATATCTTTTCTTTAGTAAATCTTTATTGACCTTAGCTATCTCTGTATTAATTTGTGTTAGCGTATTTAATTCTACATTTAATCTTTGATAGATAGTTGAATATTCATTTAAGTTAAATAATTCGATAAGAAAATTTCTAAGATAAGAAGCATCAAATAAATTCTGCTGTTCGTGTGATGAAATATAAAAGATACTTAAAAACTCCTTATAGTTTATGTTCAATAAATTATCTAACTCTATCTTCTTAATTTTATTTAATGATGATGTTGCTTTTGTTCTGTCTCTTTGCACAATAGTATCATTAAGATTTATTTCGGATATAGCTTTGTCTGCATCGAAGTTGATAATCTTTTCTAATTTTGAGTTCTGTGTTTTACCGAATAAAGCATAGCAGACACCTTCCATTATCTGAGTTTTACCCGCTGTGTTCTCTCCTATAATAGCATTGAGCCCTTCTTTAAATGTAATATCTAAAGAGTTATGAATACCGAAATTAGTTAGCTTAACATTTTTTAACATTGTATGTTATTACTCCCATTTTTTGTAGTGCGAATAAATATCCGTAATAATGTTCCTGCTCTGTTTCTCTCAGGTCCCAATTACTTAAAAAGTCTAAACCATAATCAACTGCATGAGTATAAGTTTCAGGATAATATGATTTCAATACTTTATATGTTAGATGAATAATTCTTTTTTCTTGTAAGTATCTGTCATCATTATACTTATAGTAGTACCAGAAATGACATAGTTCATGTATTACTACCATTATCAAATCATTATTAGACTGTATTCTATCTGTATTTAACATGATTGTTTCATTCTCACAATCTATACAGGCTTTCATTGACTCTTCACAATCACTTTCTTTAACATAAACTACTTTCAAACAAGGTAACTTCATTATTGTTGTCCACATTGCTACAAAATTCTCTGTATGTTTTAAATAATTTTTCATATTACTCTTTCTCTATTAGACCGGATAATGCTAACATAAAAGCATCTGAAAGATTATCGTCTGTTATTTCTAAGTTAAACTTCTTATCAATGAAATCAATAATTTGTTGCTTCAGATTCATAGGTTTTCTATCCCAAATCTTTTTTCTTTTCTTCTTTCCCTTAATCATTACTTGCTCAAAATGAAATGCACCCGTATCTGCTGAAAAACCGACCTTTGCTCTAACGGAAACTGGTTGAATAGGTTCTGGAATATTGTGTGTCCATTTAAACATTGTAAAGAAACTTATTGTAGCATACTTAGCTAATACCTTCAATGTCCAAACATTCAATCCGAAAAAACAATCCTCTATAATAACTTTTCTATCATACTTCTTATCATAATCAGGAAGCTCTGCTCTAAAATCTTTAAACTTCTGAAAGTATTCAATTAACTTTGTATGCAAATTATTTTTACAAATACCTTTCATTTCAATACCATAAAAATCTTCCACATAAAATTTATCCTTTGTTGTTCTTAAAATACATAGACCTGTGTGTTTTGTCGCACCATCTACTCCGACGCAAACTGTATTGGTCTTTATCTCTTTGTTAAGTATATCACACACTTCAGCGATTGTCAAGGTTAATTGTGCCATTTTATTTTTTCTCCAGTTCTAAAGTAATCAAATCGTAATTAATATTCTTTTCTTTACAATACTTTTTAAGAAGCTTCTCTCTATCAAGATACTCAGGCACTTCTTGTTTCTCGCTCAATAATTGTAAGTCTTCCTTATAGTATTCTACATTATATTTCTTCTTGAGTTTTTGAATAAAAGAATATACTGCTGAAATAGAAACATCATCTGAAATAACTTGAATCTTTAAATCAATATCTTTGTCTTTACTTTCTAATAAAGTTTTGATATTAGAACTCTTAATTTTATTATTAATTGCTTTTAAGTTTACTCTATACATCGGTCTTGTTTCAATATCAATAAAGGAAAGCTTATCATTCTCTATGACAGCTATTCTTTTTACATCTTCTTCTTCTGATAAAGATACTTTATATATTGAACCCACATAGTGAACATTATCAAAAGAACATCGTGGACTATGCACATGCCCTAGAACATATATTAAATCTTTATTCACTTCTTTTTTACTATCAGATAAATAACCATTTATATATTTAGTTCCCTTAACCTCGTAATGACCAAACACATATTTACCTAATGTTAATTCGTCATGTTGATAGAAGTCTGGACATAAAGTCATCCAATCTTTTTCATGTATTGCATTATTTTCAAATGTATGTTTACCATTACCAATAATGAAATCAAATCTCTTAGTGTGTTTTCTTAGTTTCAATATAAACTGAGCTAGTAATTCTCTCACACTTGCTGTTGGTTTAGTATGAAATAAATCTCCTAATAAAATAATTCTATCAAATTGTTGTCCTTTTATTTTGTTCAATATGCTATCTTCTGCAAAATGAATCGCCTCTACTCTACTATCTTGATAGTGTAAATCACCGATTATTAAGATTTTTTCTGACATCTTCTTCGCTTTCTTTTTATTAACCAATATTTAGATTCTAATATAATAAATACTAATATAGCACTTAGAATACCATAGAAGAAATAGCCTAAACCTATACAGAAACCTATTGGAACAGATATCCATATTAAAGATGCTGTTGTAATACCCTCGATACTATTTCCTTTTTGATGAATAACAGCAGAGCCTAGAAAACCAATGCCTGCTAAACTATAAGAGAACATTCTAACAAAATCGAATTGCACACCTGTCTTTTGAAGCTCTAGAGTTAAAATAGCTAACATACAAGTTGACAATGTAATTAAGGCCATAGTTCTTGAACCACCAGACTTATCCTTAGCCTTGCGTTCTTTACCTAAAAAGTATCCTATTAAAATAGCTAAAATTAAACGAAACATCAGTTTCTCCTATCGCCAAAATATAAGTGCGTTCACTAATAAGCATAATATACCTATTGCCTTTGCTTTTAAATCTGCACCTGTAACACTTAAATAACCAAAGCTCAATAACATTACGACATAAACAATATGATATTTCACTACATGTCTCCTTTACGTTGAACATGACATACAACATAATACTGTGGCATATCTAAAATTAATATTGATTTTTCCTTATTCATTACTAAAGCATCTTTACATAATTTATCACACATATCTTCCGTTACTCTAATGGAATGTTTATCTGTACTTTTATTATCTAATACACAATCTTCTGTGCTGAAATCGCCTTTGAAAGATAATGCACCAGAAACAAGATGTTTAAAAACTGTATCCTCTTTTCTATTAGCTTTCTTTTTAATAGACTCGTCACCTTTATTATACCAAGCAGGATACTTACTCATTTTGTTCCTCTATCTGTAAATAAAATCCCGTCCCAATGGTCGAGTTCATGTTGAACAATAACGGCAAGTATATCACTAAATCTATATAATTTATTGTCGCCATTTCTAACTGTAATGTATTTATTTCTTCGTGTATTTTCCCATACATCTGGAATAGATAAACAACCCTCTTTAAAAATAATAGTTTCTCTTGAACGCTTTACAATACGAGCATTATATAGTTTACAATGTACTTTACAATACTTTACAATACATGCTCTTAAAGGAATGTTTATTTGAATAGCACTTAATCCTACACCTGATGTACTGTCTAATTCATTGTTTAAACTCTGCCAGACAGCTTCTAAGACACTTTCGTCGCTTACTTCACTACTTCTCTGTCTTAAAATATTTACGTCTGTAATAATCATTTTAAAGCTTCTTTTCTGTATGAGGTGGAAGTGCATTAGGATACTTAACAATGATTTGTTCTGCTAATTTATTCATATCTGCAACCCAGCCTGATTTAACTTTTGGTGGTCTATCATCTACCCAATTTTCCTCTATCATACTATCTCTTAACACCATTAATCCAGCCATGGCTTTTGTTATATGACTTAGTCCTGAATCAGGGTCAATATCTTCGCCTTCCCACCAAGCTGTCATATGTCTAAAACTAGCATCATAATAAACACTCGCTCTGACTCCTGCAGTTCTCCAATTATGTCTGCCATATTTTCTTGCACCCTCTAGTAAAGCTAAACCTATCTCTGCAAGAACTCTCCACGCTAAAACTGAAAATGGTACTTTTTTTATTCCTACTGCATCTTTTGGATTTGTTGGTTTTACTTCATTAGACATCTTGCTCACCTTGTTTCTTTTTTCTTCTACGTTTAATTTTAGATTTAGTTTCATAAATCTTATCCACCAGCTTCTTTAATTCTTTAGATTTTGCTGTCTTGTATGTGAAAATATCTTTAATCATTTTTAAACAAGAATCACACACCTCGAATGTATCCTTACTAGGTGTAACTCTACCATAAGAATAGTCTGCTTGAAGAATATCATCTTCAAATATAATGATAACATGCTTCTTCGCCTTTAATACTACATCACAGATGTCGCAATAAGTTACCTTCATATTTACTCCTTCCCAGAAATGTCTTTTAAATTATATTTTTTCTTTAGAAACTCTATCAACTCATTATCAGAATTGAAGAAGCCTCCCTTTGTAGCAAATACTGCATGACAAAAACTACCTTTATAATCTGTTCTAGGCATAGTCTGTAAAACATAAATAGGAATATCATGCTCTAAAGCAATACCGCATTCCATAAATGTCCCACATGGCGAATCACCTTTTTCCATACGAGCAATTAAGAATTTGGAATTTATAACATAATCAACATCTCCTAAAACTTTGATTAGTCTAGCTTGACCTGCTCCAGTTCTTTCTAGATGAGTCTTACCTTTCCATATGAGACCCGCATATTCTTCTACTAATTCATTATTGCCCGATGCTAACCAACCTTGAATCTTAGCGTGTAATGTTTCAGCTTCCATGCCCGTCTTATTCTGTTCTTCAAGAGTAGGGTCAAAAATGTAGATAGAGTTATCTTTAGCATCTCTTAATCTATTAATCTTTTTGGTAATTGAAGTTCTCCAACCTCGACCACCATCTTTCTTTTCTACATCTTCCATGGGACCAATTAAATATGTTTTTAACCAGTCATTAATTATATTCTCATTTCTCATAAATTTCTCCTTTCTCAATAGCATAAAATCTTATTTACTATTTATTAATTTGTACATAAGCGTCTACAATAATCTATCTCACCATCGTAGTCCATGCAATTCATAAAACATGTGCTGTCTAATTGACCATAAGATAGCGCGTAAACCTTTGGCATACATAATAGCAACAACATCAATGTAAGTATTAGATAATAGGATTTTCTCATTATTTTATTTTCTCCTGTTTCTTTAATTTTGAATCTCTATGTTGTTTTTTAGAGTTTTCACTTAACTCTATAAATCTACAATTAGAGTATTCATAATTTCCATCATTATCAACTCTGTCGATACTTGGCTGTTTCATTTCACACGCTT
>Ga0222628_1000051_pt1 | contig 57636 bp, 44 predicted proteins | sample AntAcemetageno95_FD_179860 | JGI IMG/M metagenome (GOLD analysis project Ga0222628, IMG submission 179860) | Saline water microbial communities from Ace Lake, Antarctica - #95 | ecosystem: Environmental > Aquatic > Non-marine Saline and Alkaline > Saline | place: Antarctica: Ace Lake | collected...
TTATTTAAGTTATGCATTATTATACTTCCTGCTACTCCAACATTTAGACTTTCCACATCTGCTGTTTTGATAGTGATATTCTTATAAGTTTTCTCAAGTAATTCTTGTGAAACTCCCTGTCCTTCATTTCCTAAAACAATTGCAATCTTTTTATTTGGTTTTATTGAACTAAGTTCTACGCCATTCATTGAAGTTCCATACACTTCATAATCAGGATTGCTTTCAATAAATTCTACAGCTTTCATTTCTAAAAAATTAAGATTAAACATAGCTCCTTGAGTCGCTCTAATTACTTTGTCATTGTAGATATCAACTGTGTTATCTAAAATGATAGTTTTAAAACTAAAAGCAAGTGCACTTCTAAGAAGAGTTCCTAGATTTCCTGGGTCTTGGATACCCTCTAGAATCAATACTTTGTCAGCTAAATCTGTGTTTTTCAACTTATTACAAACACAAAGAACATCTTGCGGAGTCTTTGTCTTAGCCATTTTAGCTAGAACTTGAGTAGTAACATAGTGAACATTATCCCCTTTTATAGATCTATCTTTTGTGAAGATGTATTTTATGATGTTATATTTGCTTGCTTCTTCATATAAATGAAACCCTTCAATGATAAATAGACTGAACATATCACGGTATTTCTTTTGGTGCAATTTTACAGTATCTTTTACTAAAGAATTGTTTACACTTGTGATTTCCATAAAATCATCTCCTCAATATATTATAACACAAAAAAGAGAGTCAAATTAATGACTCTTTAAATTATTCTGTAGCTCCTGTCCATCCTTCAATACCATTTGTTAAATTATAGATTTCTACAAATCCCTCTTTATCAAATATTTTAGAAGCCGAGACACTTCTATTTCCACTGTTACACATAATTACAACTGGAATATCTTTATCTAGGTTTTCTAATAAAGAGTAATCATCTTCAAAAATATAATAATCCAGATTGATTTTAAATCCAGGGATTCTACTAGTGTAGAATTCATCACTAGTTCTAACATCAACAAATTGATATTCATCATAGTGATTTTCTAGTAAGTCAGTTAGTTCTTCATTTGATATATTTGTATAATTATTTGAACAGGCTGATAGAAAAATCACTAAAATAAATGTTGCAAGTATTACAAAAATCTTTTTCATATGTTTTTCACCTCTATATTATTATAGTTAACATATAGTTCGTATGCAAATAAAATGTCTGCTTATTTAGTAACTTCTAAGAATAATTCAATATCTTCCTTAATAACTTCTAAAGATGTTCTCCAAAAATCTTGATTAGTAATATCGATATTGGCAAGTTTAGCAACATCCTCTACACTCATTTTTCCTGTTGCTCTTAGTAAATCATCATATTTATCGGCAAATTTTGATCCTTCTTGTTGGTATATTCCATATAATCCTTTCGCAAATAATAATCCAAATGCATAAGGCCAATTATAAAAGCTTAATCCCCCACTATAATAATGTGGTTTCCATAACCACATATATGGATGTAAGAAGTTAGGATCTAATCCATCCCCATAAGCTTCTGTTTGCGCAACTAACATAAGCTCTTTTAATTTATTTTCATCTAAGTAATTTGTTTTTTGTTGATCAAAGACACTTGCTTCAAAAATAAATCTCGATAAGATATCTACTACAACTGCAGTAGAACCTTGTAAACTAGATTCCAGTAAATATATTTGTTCTTCCTTTACAGCATCTTTCAGTGCAGCTTTTAATACAATAGTTTCACAGAAAATTGATGCAGTTTCCGCTACTGGCATAGTGTAGTTAGAATTTAAATTTGATTCACTGAATATTCTATCTCCATGATATGCATGTCCAAGTTCATGAGATAGTGTAACTACATCACCAAATGAACCATTAAAGTTTGTTAGAACACGTGATTCATTTATCGCATGGATATTATTGCAAAATGCTCCACCAACTTTTCCTTTATAAGGTAAGTAATCAACCCAGTTTTCATCAAAAGCTCTTTTTGCTAGATTTTCAAGATTAGGACTGAATGTAGCAAAATTCTTTACAATAAACTTCTGTGCATCTTTAATACTAAACTCTTTAGAGCTTTTACCAACTGGAGCATATAAGTCATACCATGGTAATCCATTGGTATGCCCCAATAACTCTCCTTTTCTTTTTAAGTACTTTCGAAATACTGGTAAGTACTCTTTCATTGAATCAATCATAGCGTGTAATGAATTTTCGCTCATTCTTGAATCAACAAGTGCCTTATCTAAAGCTGATTTATATCCTCTTACTTCTGTTAACGTATTTACTTCCCCTTTTATTCCATTCATCGCAAAAGCAATAGCTTTATCGATTTTGTCATATGCTTTTAATTCAGCTTCATAAGCGTTTTTACGAACGCTAGGGTCTTTATCTTCTGATTTACCTATAACTTCAGGGAGAGTTAAAATTTCACCGTTGTACTCAACTTCTAGAGTTGATGTTAGCACACCTTGCAGTCTTCCCCACAAACTTGATGAGGATTGTCTTAATTTAGATAATAGGGCTTCTGTTTTTTCATCAAGATTATATTTATCTCTTTGAACAATTTCTTTCAGATAAAACTCATGTTCAGTCAAGAAATCACTTGATGAAATTAGTTCATCTAAATTCTCTATTTTACTAACGTATTTAGAAAAAAGAGTTTCAACTTCTGCTAGTTCAGTAATCTTTTGTGATAATACAACATTGTATTTAGCGCTATTTTGATCCGTTGTATTCGTAGCGTAATTTAACGAAATAAAACTAAATAGTTTATCAAACAAGGTTGTTAATTCACTTGAAAGAAGTAAAAAATCAGTTAATAAAACATTTCCTTCTTTTTTCTCTGATAAAAGACTTTTGAACTCATTGAATTTGTTAATAAGATTATCAACTTTTAATAAATCCTCTTGAAATTCTTTTGATTCATAAGAACTATACAATTTGTTTAGATCCCAGTTATTCATTACTCCACCTCTTCGATTTTATTTAGAACGTGCCAATCACGTCCTAGAAAGCTAATATTTGTTTCCTTATGAAACTCTTCGTATGATGCATTGCTATTTTCTTTTATAAAATGTAAATAAGTTAATCTATTTATTAAATCTTTAATAATAGTGTCTCTTCCATCTAACTTAGAACCATGAGTTGGAAGAATTGTTTTACCTTTTATCCTACTCAAAATCTTACTGATAGAATTAATATGAGCTACAGCGTCGCCAAGTGAGCAAAATGGAATGCTAGCATTGCTATTATTGTCTAAAATTATATCATCACCCACAAACATATATTTGTTGTTGAGGGTTATAAGCAAGCCATCAATTGAATGTCCACTGTTTAATTCTAAATCAAATGTATGTCTTCCAAATTTAATGCTTTTTTTATCTAATACTACTATTGTAGGGAGATATTGGACATAATCTTTAATATAAGTTTTAAGAGTATCCTGAGCATATATACTCCCAATAATCTCTACACCTTTTAAAAGTGGCAATCCTCCAACATGATCTGGATGAAAATGAGTTTGAATTACCTTCGAAACAGTAATATCTCTTTTGTGTAAATCATCTAGCACTTCTAGTAAAGATTCTCTATACCCTGTTTCAATAATAATACATTCATTATTATGTGTAATTACAAATATATTTAAGTTTAGAAAAGAATCCTCTTTTCCTGGAAAAATTGATAAACCAATATGTCATTTTCTAATTCAATAATCTTAATAAATTACACCTCACTAGTCTTTGACTTTATTATAATTATGCCATTTTTCACTTAGGAAGTTAATTCTTGTGCTTTTAAAGAAATCATTATAGCTCGCTTCCTTGTTTTTGACAAAGAAATTCAAATATGAAAGTCTCTTATTGAGTTCAGATCTAAAAAAGTCTGAATCCTCTATTATTTTACCGTGGCCCGGAATAATGATTTTGTTTTTATGGAGTTCTAGAATTTTCGTAACAGATAAGATGTGTTGTTCAAAGTTATGTTCTGCTAGAAAGGGGATTACAGAATTTCCAAAATTGTCAAACATTATGTCGTCTCCCACAAACATATATAGATTGTCTATTATAGTTAATAATCCATCAATAGAATGTCCTGGATTTAGCTCCATATCAATTTTATGATCCCCAAATTCTATCGACATATTACCATGTACTAAAACATTTGGTTTACATGTTTGATAGTCTTCCCCAAACAGTTGAAGTGTTTTTTCAGCAAATACACTACCATATATTACGGCTTCATGAATAGATGGGAAGCCTCCAATATGATCAGGGTGGAAGTGACTAAGGATTACATGTGTAATCTTTAAGTTTCTTTTGTTTATATCTTCTAATACTTTTTTAAAATGTCTTGGATAACCTGTATCAATTACAAGGCATTCATCACCATTGATAATCATTAATATATTGTTTCCTAGAATTCTATTTTCTTCCGGTTCAAATTGATATACTAAAATATCTTTTTCTAGTTTAATTGTTTTCACTAGATTACCTCGCTAACAACTAACCCTAACATAGTTATATCTAGATGATCTTTTGCATGAAGGAATATCGTTTTTGTATCTTCAACAACCTTATCAACTAAAGTATCAAAGTCATACTTTTTTTCAAACTCAATACATCTTGCTAATTTTGGTGCAGTTGTAGGTTTTTTCGGAACATAAACTGTGCAACAATCTTCAAATGGTTTAATTGAAGTTGTAAAACATTCTATTTTTTTAGATATACCAATAATATCTAATTTATCATACGTAGCAAGAGGTCTAATTACCGGCATAGTAACAACTTCATTAATAACACTCATGCTTTGAAGCGTTTGAGATGCAACTTGTCCAACACTCTCTCCATTTAGGAGTACTATACAATTGTTTTTAAGAGCTATCTTTTCAGATATGCGATACATCATTCTTCTCATTATTGTAATGTTATAAGATTCAGGAATATATTCTATTAATGCAGAATGCAATTCCATAAAAGGAACCATATGAAGTTTGATTCTCGATTTCGGAGCATAAACCGCCAATTTTTCTGTTAGATCAATTACTTTTTGAGCTGATTCTATTGAAGTCAAAGGAGTAGATTCAAAATGTATTCCTTCAATTTCAATTCCTTGTTTCATTGATAAGAATCCAGCAACTGGAGAATCAATACCACCACTTAGCATAAGTAATCCTTTCCCAGCTACTCCAACAGGAAATCCTCCCATACCTTTTATCTTTTTGCAATATATAAATGCAGCATCATGTCTTACTTCTACTGTTAATGTGAGTTCTGGTTGATGAACATCCACAATCAACATACTAGTATTCTTTAACACATGTGACGCAACTATTTGAGTAATCTCAGGACTTTTTATTGGATAAAGTTTATCACTTCTTCTAGATTCTACTTTAAACGTAATCACTTTGTGTTCTATCTCAGAATTAATAACACTTAAAGCATTTTCTTTAATGCTTTCAATGTCTCTTTCAGATTTGTGAACTAAACTATAACTTGAAAGGCCACTTACTTTATCTAGTCCTTTTATTACTTCATTATGATCTTCACCATTCAGTAAAATATAAAGACGATCATGGTTAAGCTCATATCTCACAATTTTATTATTTACTTTTTCTCTTATTAACGAATTAACTCTATCAATAAAAACTCTTTTGTTTTTACCTTTTAAAGTTAAATCTCCATATCTGATTAGTATTCTTTCATACATAATATCAACTCCTCGTAAATCATAATAATTCTATCATAATTAGTTGCTTTTTTGTATTAATTTAATTAAAATCTTTATAGGTGATAAATATGTTTGTAAATATTGAAAAAAGTACTAATAAAGAAAAAAATTATCAAATACTTTTAAGTAACTTAGATTACTACCTTGTTAAAGGAGATAATCAAATTACTAATTTATCTAATTTAAGTGCATACTTGAATTATTTTTTAGATGATGTAAACTGGATAGGCTTTTACTTGTATGATGGTGAAAAATTAACACTCGGTCCATTCCAAGGTTCACCCGCTTGCACAATGATTCAATTGGGTGACGGGGTATGTGGTGTGGCTGCGAAAAACAGAGAAACATTAGTTGTAAATGATGTGGATAGTTTCCCATCACATATAGCATGTGACTCAAGTAGTAAAAGCGAGTTAGCAGTTCCAATAGTTAAAGATAATAAACTAATAGGAGTGTTAGATGTGGATAGTCCCCTCTTATCCCACTTTAATAATGTTGATAAAGAGTACCTTGAAAAAGTAATCGTCAAAATGATTGACATTCTCTAATTCATTCTATATAATATATGTTGCGCATGTGTAATAAAGGCAGCTAAATAATGTATTTTATTAACTGCTGAATGTTCCGATAAAGAAGGGTTGGAAGTAGTCTCCGCTGACGAGGTGAAACCATTAAAACATTCTGAATAATGAATCATTATTACTCTTGATGCAAATAAAATAAGGAGGAAAACATTATGTCACGTTATACAGGACCAAGTTGGAAAATTGCTAGACGTTTAAAATACTCTGTAACTGAAACTGGTAAAGAACTAGGAAGACGTCCTTACCCACCAGGGCAACATGGACAAAGAAGAACAAAACTTAGTGAATACGGTGTACAATTACAAGAGAAACAAAAAGTAAGATATACTTACGGAGTAAACGAAAAACAATTCAAGAAAACTTTTAACGATGCTAAGAAAATGCTTGGAAAACAAGGTGAAAACTTCTTGATGTTACTTGAATCAAGACTTGATAACTTAGTTTACAGAGCAGGACTTGCTAAAACAAGACGTCAATCAAGACAACTTGTTAATCATGGACACATTTATGTTGATGGAAGAAGAGTTGACATCCCATCATACAGAGTAGTTCCAGGGCAAATCATCACTCTTAGTGAAAAAGCTCAAAAATTCGATATCGTACTTGACAGCTTAGAATCAGTAGTTACAAGATTAGAGTTTGTTAGTTTCGATGAAAACAAGTTTGAAGTTACTTACATTAGAATGCCTGAAAGACAAGAAATCTTGTCAGAAATTAAAGACAATTTAATCGTAGAATACTACAACAGATAATACATATTAGGCCACTCATCGAGTGGCCTTTTTTATATAAAATAGTGAATAGATTCATCTTACCAACATATTGTTTTTACTATTTATTAAGATATTAACTGGTTTTAAATCTCTATGGATAATTTTGCATTTATGTAATTCTAAAACTCCTAACAGTATATCTTTAAAAATCGTTGTTAATAAATCTTCATCGTAATCTTTGAGGTTATTCAAAAAGACATTTAGGTTTACACTCTCAAAATACTCCATAATTACTACTTGATGAATTTGGTTTGTTTCCCCTTTAAACGCAAAATCATCTACATATCTTATCAATAGGCTATGTTGGACTTCCTTAAGTGCTGAAATATCTCTTTTTATTCTATTGTCCTCTTTTTTAAATTCTATTGTATACTTTGCCATATAAAACTGCACCCTCTCTTTTTCATAGTTTCCTATGTCCAAGTTTTTGGGTGCAGTTCATCTGAACCGTATCACATTCTAAATGAACAATACACTTGTTATAACAAAATCATTCTCATCAAATAGTTTTTTATTATCATTTTACCTCCAAAATAAATTAGCCAATAAGATAAGAAATGTCCTCTCAATAACACTGTTTTATCATTATCAAAGAATATTCTGCAAATATAAAAACAGCATATAGTTGTCTTAGTATCCTAACAATGAATTGTTTATATTCTTTTACCTTTTTGCATTTAATGTTTTTTTATCATTATATTGATGTGGTATATCTCGTAAAAAAAATAAGTTCAATTGATGAACTTATTTTTTTATTGCATTTCTATGATTTTTCCAATACTTTTGCTTGGAATATTAAAGCTAATTTTTGAGAAAGCCAACCTAAACCTAACCCCATAAGCAAACCAATGATTGATGGGAATATAACATCACCATTAATTGCAGCACCTAATGCAAAGAATGTTGAACACCCTATAAATGCACCAGGAATAAATCCTACCCACTTAATATGTGCTTGGAAGCACATCATACCTGCACCAATACCAACTGAGATGAAAGCACCTAATGTATTGAATCCAAATACTTTGTCCCAAATAAACACGATAACTATTGCCCAGAAAATCCCTGATAAGTTTGCCGGGATTCCTTTTACTAATCCTTCTTTACCTGCACCAGCAGCATAGAATGTAGCCCATCCTAAGAACCCTGCAACAACGAGACCATTTAAATTGAATGTTGCTCCTGAATCAGCATATAATACATAAGCTAAATTAAATAATCCTGCTAATACTCCTACACTTAATGTAACGGATACTAAAAATTTATCAAATTTCATAATTATCTCCTATAGTTTTATTTTTTTAAATTCTTCTACTTGTTCTTTGATTGCTACTTCTGTAGGTAAACGTTCAATGCTTGAAGCACCAAAGAATCCTACTACACCATTGAGTTTTGCTAAAACATAAGCTGCATCTTCTGGTTCTGCAATTGGACCACCATGACAGATTACTTTTATGTCTGGGTTCACTCTTTTTGCAGCATCATGAATTTCTTGAATGATTGGAACACAGTCATCTAATGTTAAAGCTGTTGTAGCTCCAATAGATCCTTTTGTTGTTAGTCCCATGTGTGCTACTAAACAGTCTGCACCAGCTTTTGTCATATTCTCTGCATCTTCTACATTGAATACATAAGGAGTAGTAAATAATCCTTGTTTGTGAGCTTCTGCGATCATATCTATTTCTAAATTATATCCCATGCCTGTTTCTTCTAAGTTAGCACGATATTTTCCATCGATCAAACCTACTGTAGGGAAGTTTTGAACTCCACTGAACCCAATATTTATTAAATCTCTTACAAAGTATTCCATATCTCTAAATGGATCTGTTCCACAAACTCCAGCCATAACTGGAGTATCTTTAGCAATAGGTAATACTTCTCTAGCCATATCCATAACGATTGCGTTTGCATCACCGTAAGGCATTAATCCTGCTAATGATCCTCTACCAGCCATTCTGTAACGTCCTGAGTTATAGATAATAATCATATCTACTTTACCGTTTTGAGCACACTTAGCACTAATTCCAGTCCCAGCTCCTGCCCCAACTATCGCTTTACCGTTATTAATTTGTTCATCTAATCTTGCATGTATTTCTTCTCTTGAAAAAGCCATAATTCTCTCTCCTTCTATTTATTTATTAGTTCGATTAATTTCTTAGCCATTGCTATTGCAAATTCATCGTCATTTATGTTGTTATCCATTTCTACTAATTCTACTCTTGAAGTATCAATATTTTCTCTTAAAGCATTAAATAATGCTGCATCTTCTTCTTTACCTTCAAAAGGCATTCCTTCTGCATCAATCATTGATACACCTTTAAGTGGAATAAAGAATGCAGCTGCGCCAGTTGATTGGCTTACTTTTTTCCCGATAATTTCACCTAGTTTTTTATTTTCTTCTACAGTAGTTCTCATTAATGTAACTGTTGCATTATGAACATATAAATTTCTATCTGCAAACTGCGTTGGCACTGTAGATTCTGGTCCAAAGTTAACCATGTCTAATGCACCAACAGAAACTACTTGAGGTATTCCATTTAATGCTGCTGCATTTAAACGATCAGGTCCACCAGGGAATACTCCACCAACTAATTCATCACACCACTCAGTAGTAGTGATATCTAAGATACCTTTAAAGTATCCTGATTCAGTTAAAGCTTCTAATGATCTTCCACCAGCACCAGTAGCATGGAATACAACTACTTCGTATCCTTGTGCTTCAAGATATTCTCTAGCAGTAGTCACACATGGTGTAGTTACACCAAACATTGACGCACCAATTAATGGTTTTTTAGATGCTGGAATCGGTTTTTTATTCTTAACAATACCAGCCATTGCTAGTGATGCATTTGTTAATACTTCTTTTAAAACATTATTAAGCCCAGCAACATCAACAATACTGTACATCATCATAATATCTTTTACACCAACATAAGGACTTACATCTCCTGCTGCTACTGTTGATACTAAGATTTTAGGTATCCCTACAGGTACCTCTCTCATTACGCGAGCAGCGATACTAGATCCTCCACTACCACCTAATGATATAATCCCACCAACTTCATCCTTTTCTAACAATCCTTGAACGATTTTGGCAGCACCTTCACTCATTGCTACAACATTTACTCCTCGGTCATTGGTTTCGCGTAATTTAGCTAAGTTATGTCCGCTTGCTTTACACACTTCTTCATTTCCAATATCCGGTTTTAGAGTTGGTTCGAAGATACCAGCATCAATAATTAAAGTTTCTAATCCTTGTGCTTTAATAATATCATTAACGAATGAAAATTCATTTCCTTTGGTATCCATAGTCCCAACTATTACAACTTTTTTAGACAATGTGATTCCTCCTTTTTTTTGATTATTTTGATTCAAGTATCTTCAGTTTAGAACACAAAGAAAATATTGTCAATATGAATAAAAGTTCCCACTTTTTCCCATTTTTCCATCTTACAACATTGTTTTGTGATAGTGTTTCTATAGATTTAGCCATAATTTTCATTAAAAATAGAAAAAAGTGAGAAGTTAAATTCTCACTTTTTAAAAATTATAATTTGTAATTTTCTTTATTTATTTTGTATTTTTTTAGTTTATTGTATAAAGTTCTACGTGTAATACCTAATTTGCTTGCAACTTTGGTTTGGTTCCAATTGGTTTTCATCAATTCATTTAAGATCATTTCTTTCTCAACTATCATTGATGAGTTCTTAATATAATTTACATTTTCATCAAGTTTAATATACTCTCTAAATCCTATGGGTAAACAAGTTGTATCTAGGGTTCCATTTTCACTCATAATTACTCCGCGTTCTAATACATTCTTTAATTCTCTGACATTTCCTGGCCAGTTATAACTCATGAATGAATTCATTACATTGTCTCCAATAGATACATCAATATTATGTCTTTCAGATATTTGATTTAAGAAAGTTGAGACGTAAATTGGAATATCTTCTTTATGTTCTTTTAAGGAAGGTAAATATCTATATAAAACAGTTAATAGATAGTATATATCCTCTCTAAATTTTCCATTTAACATTTCATTCTTCAAATTCACAGTAGATGACGAAACAATGCGAACATTGATTGTAACAGTTTCATTACCGCCACCTCTTTCAAAATCGCCATCTTGTATTACTCTTAATAATTTTGATTGTATATCTGGTTCTAATTCTGATACATTATCTAAGAAAACAGTCCCATGATTTGCATTTTCAAATATACCCAGCTTTCGTTCTTCAGCTCCAATGAAGGCTCCACGTTCATATCCGAACAACGTGCTTGCAGCATAATTACCAGCAATAGAAGCACAATTCACTTTCCTAAATGGGTGCATAGCTCTATTACTGTTATAGTGTATTGCTTTCGCTACAAGATCTTTCCCTGTACCTATTTCACCTTCAAGTAAAATGTTTGCATCATGATTAGAAACTTTTTCTATCCAATCAACCATGTCCTGCATTACTTTCGAATCACCGAGAACTGTTTTTACTCCATCTTTCTTTTGTAATAAAGTCTTTAATCGTTTATTTTCTTTTTCAAGCAATGACAATCTGTTCATAGATTTAAATCCTGAAGTAGCCTCACTAATACTGCCACTTGTCGGGAATGTATCAAATACACTACCTCCGAAGTATCCTATTGTACTAGTTTCTTCATAAAAGCGTTTAATCACTTTCTGATTCGCGACAAATGTTCCTCCATAAATCATTGGAATGATTTTTGGATTGTATTTTTTGATTTCATCAAAGATCAATCTTGTTTTATGTATTAGCTGATCTATATGTGGTTCAGATTCATTTTCAGATTGAGTATTAATATAGGTCCAACCAAAATGAAGACATAAAACATCAACACCTGCTTGCACCATTTTAATAGCTTCATCCATGGTTACTACGAAGCCAACAGTGAACAATCCTCTTTTAGAAGCCATATGTAAAAGTTCCACTTCATGATTGAATCCTTCACCACTTTCTTCTAAAGCTTCTCTAAACTGTCCATCTATTATACTAACCGTAGGGAAATTTATAACACCAGAGAACCCTCTGTTCGTGATTATTTCTAACAACTGTTCTTTTCCATATCGAGGATCTTGAGCGCAAGCTCCAAATAATACTGGTACATTTTCTGCTCTTGGTACAACTTCTTTAGAGGCAAAATCAAGAACTACTTCATTACAGTTTTCAAAAGGAAGTGTAGATGCTATAGATGGGAATCCACTCATACGAAAACGACCAGCATTTAGAGCTGCTAATATATCTGCTCCACCTTGTGCTGCTTGTTGAGCACTTCGACCATTCCCAATACAAACTCCTATGATGGGTTCTTTTTTTTCAATAGATTCGTTTAATCTATCTACAATTATTTGTCTATCCATAAAACAATACCTCCAATATTACCTAAGATAATTCTATCTTAAATTACATAAAAATAAAAGGTCTAAAATTTTTGCAAACATAAAAGGACTTTTTTATTTTATTTATAACATGTTTCACAATCAATCACTATACAATTCATTGTTGTTTATTCTAAATGACCTATATATATTCGTTTTAATAATGAATATGTGTGAATACTAATAGTGCTTCAAGGCCATAAAAAAACGCTATATAGCGTTTTTTAAATATCAAAATAAAATAATTCATCAAATGTTTTTTCAAGTATAATACAAAATACTAATGCTAGTTTTGCTGTAGGATTAAACTTACCACTTTCTATTGCACCAATAGTTTGTCTTGTAACTCCAGTTAATTTCGCGAGTTCGTCTTGTGTTAAATCATTCTCAACGCGTGCAAGTTTTACTTTATTTTTAAGTTCTAAAGAATTTTTATTGTTAAATGATTCCATAATACACCAACGTATTATATGTGAACCCCAGGAACAAAAGTGTTGTTGCAATAAAAAAGTACAAATTAGATTTCTTTTCTTTGTTATTGATATATAAGAAGAAAGTCATAAAAATCATTTGACCCATAAGTATCATGAATAAATCAGCAACAAATGGTTCTCCACCAACCCATCTGATAAGTATAAGCAAAATTAAAACAAAATACCCTCCAGAATGAGCCCAAGTATAAGAAGAAGTTTTAATTGATTCCTCTCTTTCATCACGATCACTCTTATCCATTTCAATCGCATTTATTAATTTTTCTTTATCCATATGTAACACCTCCTATTAATAGGATACATTAATAAAATTCAAAATGCAAACAAAACCTTACATTTAGTTATGTTTTGTTTGCATTTTGAATTATTAGATGATTTGATTCTTTTAATTAATACAACTAATGTTCATCAATTTGAAAAAATAGCAAAGTGAATTAAACTAAATAAAAAATACTTCAATTAAGAAGTATTTTTATTATTTATTTTACAGCAGCGTTAACTAATTCTAAGAAAGATACTGGATCTAAACTAGCTCCACCTACAAGTGCACCATCAATGTCAGACATTGATAATAGCTCTTTAATATTAGCAGGTTTTACACTTCCACCATATTGCATTCTCATAGCTTCAGCAGTTTCTGAATCATATAAGTCTTTCACAACTGATCTTATTGCTTTAATCGTATCATTTGCTATTTCTGCAGTTGCAGTTTTTCCTGTTCCGATTGCCCAAATTGGTTCATAAGCTAAAACTAATTCAACTATTTGAGTTTTTCCAAGACCTTTCAATGCATTAACAACTTGTTTTTTAATATACTGATTTGTTTCGTTTGCTTCTCTTATTTCTAAACTTTCACCAACACATAAAATAGGAGTTAATCCGTATCTAAATGCTTGATGTATTTTTTTATTTACTGTAGAATCTGTTTCATTGTAATACGCTCTTCTCTCGCTATGTCCAAGAACAACATAAGTTACTCCGATGTCTTCAAGTAAAGGTGCACTAACTTCTCCAGTATAAGCTCCATTATCTAAGTAATGCATATTTTGAGCTCCTATTCTTAAATTATCTCCTTGTCTTTTAACAAGGTCTCTTAAGATTGGAGATTGAGCACATACTACACTATCTACAAATTCACTAGATGGTAATTTCATGTTTACATTGTAAACAAATTGTAATCCTTCATCTCTTGTTTTAAACATCTTCCAGTTTCCAGCAATTATTGGTTTTCTCATTATATTCATCCTAACGTTTTTTATTTGTTGTTACAGTTCGTCTACACAATCTACTCCAGGTAATACTTTACCTTCTAAATATTCAAGTGAAGCTCCTCCACCTGTTGAAATATGTGTAACTTTATCTGCATATCCATTTTGAATAACAGCAGCTGCACTATCTCCACCACCAATTATTGTAGTAGCGTTTGTTAATTTACTTAAGGCTTCACAAATTCCAATTGTACCGCCCGCAAAGTTACTAAATTCAAATACTCCAACTGGTCCGTTCCATACAACTGTTTTGGCAGTTTTTAATATTTCATTAAATTTAGCTAATGTTTTTGGTCCAATATCTAATCCCATTTGATCTTTTGGGATTTTATCAAAATCAACAATTGATACAGGTGTATCATTACTGAAATCTGTGGTAATCATGAGATCTTCAGCTAACACTATTTTACCTTTTGCTTCATCAAGTAATTGTTGAGCTAATTCTAATTTATCATTTTCAACGATTGATGTACCAATTTCAAGTCCCATTGTTTTAAAGAATGTATAACTCATTCCTCCGCCAATAAGAATCTTATCGGCTTTTTTAAGCAAGTTATTGATAACTCCTATTTTGTCTCCAACTTTTGCACCACCAAGAATTGCAATAAATGGTCTAACGGGATTATCTACTGCTCCACCAATAAATTTAATTTCTTTTTCAAGTAAAAATCCAGCTGCTACTTCATCAATATTAGCTGCGATTCCAACGTTTGAAGCATGAGATCTATGTGCTGTACCAAATGCGTCATTCACGAATACATCTCCAAGAGATGCCCAGTATGCTCCGAGATCTGGATCATTTTTAGATTCTTTTTTACCCTCAATGTCTTCAAAACGAGTATTTTCAAACATTAATACTTCTCCGTTTTTCAGTTCCTTAATTGCTTTTTCTAGCACAGGTCCTCTAGTATAAGGAATAAATTTCACTTCTTTACCTAAGTACTCTTCTAACTTTTTAGCAACAGGTGCTAAACTTTTACCTAATTTATCTTCTTCTGTTTTAACTCTCCCAAGATGTGAGAATAATACAACCTTAGCATTATGTTCTATTACGTAGTTAATTGTAGGTAATGCTTGTACAATTCTATTGTCATCAGTTATTACTGAATCTTTCATAGGTACATTGAAGTCTACTCTAATTAAGACAGTTTTACCTTCAACAGATAAATCACTTACTATTTTCTTTGCCATTATTAATACCTCCTATTTATTTCTCCACATACATTATACTAAATATTAGGTATTAAATCCAATATTATCCTTAATGTAAACACTTTCATTTTTTACTCAAAACAGATTGTCAATATAATCATTAATTATCTCTATTCTTTTATGCTGTCTAATCACTTTGTTAATGCTGATTTGAACAACTAGTTCTTCAAGATTTTTAAAGATAAATAGCGTATTTGTTGAATCAATCTTTCTAAAAGACAATATTGCATAGTAATTTAAAAACAACATATCATATTCTCTTAAGGCTTTTGTTGGATATAAAAAAGTTGAGTTATCTATGTAAATTGGAATATTACTTTTCTCATTTAACAATCTACTCGCAGCCTTTTTTCTACCATCATATGTTGAGAAATTGTTCAAGCATAAATCATTGATATAGCCTTTTAGCCCATTCTTAACATAAACGTCTTCATGTTCTTTCGTTACTCGTATTCCATAATCGGTTCTTTTTAAATAATACATTCTATCACCCATTAATATAATACTGATAATTTGCGTTATTTCTAATTATTACTATTGAAAAATTCTAAATATATGCCAACAAAAAAGACAAACTTTCAATTAGTTTGTCTTTTAAAATGGTTATTTCAATCTTAATTCTGTTTCAGGGTCGAAGAAATGAACTTTGCTCATTCCAAATGATAATTCAATAGCATCACCAATACCAAGGTCTGCACGAGCATCAACTTTCGCTACGATCATACTATCTCCAAATTCAGCATGAATATGAGTTTCAGATCCAAGTAACTCTGCAACATCGACAGTTAATTTAACTGATTGTTCAGGATTCGCTTTAATTACTGAAGGCTTATCTGAAATTTCTTCAGGTCTAATTCCTAATATAACTTCTTTATTAAGGAAATCATTTTTCTTAAGTAAAGCTAATCTGTCTTTTGTTACTTTAATCTTAATACTTTCACCAACAAAATATTCATCTACTACTTTACCAGCAACAAAGTTCATTGGAGGTGTTCCAATAAATCCACCAACAAATAAGTTATTAGGATTATCATAAATATCTTTTGGAGCTCCAACTTGTTGGATATATCCGTCTTTCATAACTACAATTCTAGTAGCCATTGTCATTGCTTCTATTTGGTCATGGGTTACATAAATTGTAGTAGTTTCAATTCTTTCATGTAATTTTATTAGTTCTGAACGCATTTGTACACGTAATTTTGCATCTAAGTTTGAAAGTGGTTCATCCATTAAGAATACTTTTGCATCCCTAACGATTGCTCTACCTAACGCAACACGTTGTCTTTGCCCACCTGATAAAGCTTTAGGTTTACGGTCTAAATAAGCAGTAAGTCCTAAAATGTCAGCTGAGTTTTGCACTCTTCTTTCAATTTCGTCTTTAGGCATTTTTCTTAATTTAAGACCAAAAGCCATATTATCATACACTGTCATATGAGGATAAAGTGCATAAGATTGGAATACCATTGCGATATTTCTATCTTTTGGTGCAACATCATTAACTAATACATCATCAATATATAATTCACCAGCAGTAATTTCTTCAAGTCCAGCAACCATTCTAAGTGTAGTTGATTTCCCGCATCCTGATGGTCCAACAAAAACGATAAATTCTCTGTCTCTAACTTCTAAAGAGAAATCAAAAACTGCTTGAACTCCATTATCATAAACTTTGTCAAGCGATTTAAATTTTAAAGTAGCCATTCATTTCATCTCCTTTTATTTCACTATAATCATTATATAAAAAACAACGACTTTTAAGTATGTGCAAACTGCACAAAATCATTGTTTAGAAGTGATATAACATATATATCGCATTAGCACCTTTGAATGTTTTTACATTGATTTTTGTTATTTCAATAAAATTATCAATTCGGTAATTCAAAGTATTTCGGTGCATAAATAGTTTTTTAGATGTGGAACTTGAGTTCATATTATTATTAATAAATTCTCTAACAGTGTGTATTACTTCACTGTTAACCTTATCAGAAATATACTTCGATATTTTTTTCTTAAGTGGTTCTTTCCCTTTAACTACAGTGTAAGCGATAATATCTTCAAAATAATTTATTCCATTATTTAATTCTTTTATAAAACAGTCTACATTTTCTTTTAAAAAGAATTCTTCTTCAAGATAAGGTTCAATAAAAATAGTGATGTCTTCACTAAAATCCTGAATAATCAATTCTCTTATTGCATCAAAATCAATTGGTTCTGGATTAAAATAATCTGTATCAACAATAGTTAATATATCATCTTCAAACTTTTCTACACTAAAAAAAGATCCCAGATTTGAAAACAGATCAACAATTTCACTACTTAATTTAAATTGATAAATATAGATTCTTCTTTGCATAAGTATCACCTACTCATATTATATCATAAAAAAAGGCAGACAAACTGCCTTTTCGCTATAGTTTTTTATAAAGATCTTTTACGTTTTCTTTTGTGAATCCAAAGTATTTGATTGCGTCACTTCCTGGTGCACTAACACCAAAACGATCAATCCCAAGTACATTGTCAGAATATCTATACCATAAATCTGGTGTTCCCATTTCAAGTGCTAGTCTTTTTGTACAAGAACTAGGTAATATAGACTCTTGATATTCTTTAGGCATATATTTAAATATATCCATTGAAGGCATTGAAACAACTCTAACGTTAATACCTTCACTTGCTAGTAATTCTTGAGTTTCAATAGCAAGTCCTACTTCACTTCCAGAAGCAATTAATATTCCTTCAAAGTTATCTTTATCACTAATTACATATGCTCCATTTTTGAAATCTTCATAATTAGTTTCTGCTTTAACTTCAAGATTTTGTCTTGATAGCGTAATAACAGTAGGTGTTTTTGTTGCTTCTAAAGCGTATCTAAAACTATATGATGTTTCGTTTGCATCGCACGGTCTAAGGACATTTATATTTGGAGTAGTTCTAAACATTGAAAGTTGTTCAATTGGTTCATGAGTAGGACCGTCTTCTCCAACTGCAACTGAATCATGTGAGAAAACATAGATAGAAGGGATACCCATAATAGCTGCCATTCTAACTGCAGGTTTCATGTAATCTGCGAAAACAAAGAAACCTCCACTGAATCCTTTTAAGTGATGTAATGTAAGTCCATTGACAATTGCTGCCATTGCATGTTCTCTTACACCAAAATTAATATTTCTGCCTAATCTATTTTCTTTTGAAAAATCTCCATTTATTCCTTTTGCTTTTGTAGATTTAGTTAAATCTGCACTTCCGCCAATAAGTTCTATTAGATTTTCAGATAACTTAGTGATTACTTTCCCACCACTAACTCTAGAAGCTTCATTAGTTCCTAATTCTACTTTTTCTAATACTTTTTCAAAATCTATATCTAATACTCCATTAATTATATTTTCTAATTTCTTAGCAAGTTTTGGATATTTTGCTTGATAATCTTCAAATAAATTATCCCAATCGTTTAATGCTTTTTCTCCTCTTAAAACTGTATTTTCAAAGAAGTCTTTATAAACTTCATCCGGAGCAAAGAATTCAGGATAATTATAATCCATTCTTTTTCTCATTTCATTAGTTTCTTCAACTCCAATTGGAGAACCATGAGTTGATGATTTACCAGCATCTTTAGATCCAAATCCAATAATTGATTTAACTTCAATTATTGAAGGTTTCTTAGAAAGTTTTGCTTTTTCAATTGCTTTGTTTAATTCATCTAGATTATTCGCATCTTCAACTCTACTATAATTCCAGTTCATAGCTTCATATTTTGCTTTTACGTTTTCTGTGTTAGCCCATTTTAATGGTCCGTCAAGTTGAATATCATTTGAATCATATAATACAATCAATTTTTCAAGAGCAAGATGCCCTGCTAAACTAATCGCTTCTTGAGTCACACCTTCTTGTAAGTCTCCATCACCACATAATACATATGTATAATGATCAACTACATTAAAGTTTTCTTTATTGAAAGTTTCAGCTAAATAGCTTTCTGCAATCGCCATACCAGCAGCCATTGCAATTCCTTGTCCAAGAGGTCCACTTGTAGTATCAACACCTTCTGTGTGGAGATATTCAGGATGCCCAGGAGTTAGCGAGTTTAACTGTCTAAACTCTTTTAAATCGTTAATTGTAACGTTGTATCCTGATAAATGCAACGTTGGGTAAAGCATACCTGATGCATGTCCTGCCGATAAGACAAAACGGTCTCTGTTAAACCAAAGTGGTTTATTTGGTGTTACATGTAAATGTTTTGTATATAAAGAATAAATAACCGGTGCTGCTCCGAGCACTATTCCAGGATGTCCACTGTTTGCTTTATTGATAGAATCCATTCCTAAAAAGCGTATTGCGTTAATTGATTTTTCCATAAAAATTCTCCTTATCTGTTACTAAATTTAATAGTTTAATATTCTCTTGCATTAAAACTGCAAGTTAACTATTAAACATTATACAACAATACAATTTAATTTCCAACCATACAGCAAAAAAAAGAACCTTTTTTAATAAGGTTCCTTCAAATGTATTATTTAAGAATAGAATTTATCTCTTCTAGCTCGTTTTCAGTGAATTCTAAATTGTCTAATGATTCTAAATTATCATTTAATTGGCTTACTCTACTTACACCAATCAACACACTTGAAATACCTTTTTGAGCACAAGTCCAAGAAATTGCCATTTGAGCAAGTGATTGCCCTCTACTTACTGCGATTGTTTGTAATTTCAATAATTTTTCTCTAAGTTCCTCAGTGACGTTACCTTCATTAAGAAAAGGAACATCAGGATTACCAATTCTAGAATCTTTTGGGATGTCTTTTATATATTTACTTGTTAGAAGTCCTTGAGATAAAATACTAAAAGGAATTATCCCAACTCCTTCGTCAAATAATTGTTGATCAAGTTTGGTATCTTGAATCCAACGATTTAACATTGAGAAACTTGGTTGATGAATTAATAATCTAACGCCATACCCTGCAAGTATTTCCTTAGCTTTTAAAGCAAGTTCTATAGGGTAGCTTGAGATTCCAACATATAATGCTTTTCCCGCTGTTACAATGTCAGCCAAAGCTTTCATTGTTTCTTCAAGTGGAGTTTCATAGTCTGGACGGTGATGATAAAAGATATCAACATATTTTAACCCAAGTCTATTGAGAGATTGATCTATTGATGCTATTAAGTATTTTCTACTTCCTTCATCTCCATATGGGCCTTCCCACATACCATAACCTGCCTTAGTAGAAATAATTAATTCATCTCGATAAGGAGCCAATTCTTTAGCTAATATTTTGCCCATATTTAATTCAGCACTTCCTCCAGGTCTACCATAGTTGTTAGCTAAATCAAAATGTGTAATTCCATTATCAAAAGCTTTTAATACAATCTCTTTCACTTCTTCAAATGGCTTTTCTTCTCCAAAGTTTTGCCATAATCCCAGAGAAAGTTGCGGTAGTTTTAAACCACTACTCCCTACTCTGTTATATTTCATTTTTTTATATCTATCTTTTGCTGCTACATACATGTTTATTCCTCCTACTTCAATTTACTTAACATGATATTATATTCTTCATCACTAATATTGAATTGTTTTTTAAGTCTTTTGTATACTCTTCCAATTGGTTCTTCTTTCTCATACCACATAATTTCGCGGTATTTCTCTTCAATATAACTCACGGCAGAGTTTTTATATTCTAACCAATTATTAAACGGATGGTCTATCGTTAAATTGTTTCTCAATGGTTGAGATGATACATATTCTATTGAACCAGATAAATGAATGTCTAAGACATTACTCCCGACCATTATATTAAATTCACCACTCTCAACTCTAAAGTCGTCGAAATCAACAGCATAGATGGCAAATGAACGTTTATCTAAAACAATTGAAACATCTTTTTGTTCACCTTTTTTAAGGAATACTTTTTTAAATCCTTTCAATTCTTTTAAAGGTCTTGGGTAATATGATTCTACATCACTTACATAGACTTGAACAACCTCGCTTCCATCATAATCTCCAGTGTTTTCAACAGATACGGTAACTTCTAAAGAATCTCCATCAGTCATATTAGATTTCGATAGTCTTAAGTTTGAGTATTCAAAATCAGTATAGCTTATACCATATCCAAATGGGTATCTAACTGGGTAATTATGGGTATCAAAATGACGATAACCATTCTTTAAAATATCTCCATAGTAATTAACATCATCCGTTAATGATGGGAAGTTTCTGTAGTTAGGAGTGTTTTCAATATTCAGTGGAAAAGTCTCAGTAATTCTTCCACTTGGATTAACTTCTCCTGATATAACTTTTCTTAACGCTACAGCATTTGCTCCTCCTAAAAACCATGCTTCTATAATTGCACTAGAATTATGTTCAATAGCCGTGATATCTAAAGCTGAACCGTTATTTAGTATAACAATAATATTCTTATTATATTTTGCAATTTCTTTAAAAACCTCAATATGTCCTGAAGGTAGTTTCATATGAGTTCTTTCTTTTCCTTCAGTTTCTAATAAGGTAGTTGTTCCTGTAAAGAAAATAACAGATTCATTATCTAAAGCGACTTTTTTCACCTCTTTAAGTAGCTCAACATTTGTCTCTTCTTCTATATATCCTTTTGTATAATCTAATTCATAATATTTTTCTAATTCAGCAAATGAATTTTCTAATATATATGGTTTAAGTGTGGCACTACCTCCACCATTAACTCTTGGATTTTTAGCGAAATCACCTATTAACCCAATTTTCTTAATATCTTTAAGGGGTAATACCCCATTGTTTTTCAGTAAAACAATTGCTTCTTCTGCAACTTTTCCAGCAACTAAATGATTTCGTTCTAAATCAACAACTTTCCCTCTATTTACATTTTGAGATAATTTATCATAAAGTTTAAGTAGCGGAATCAGACTATTATCTAGTTCATCCATTGAAAGAGAACCATCATTTATAGCTTGAACAACTTCATCATTAAATGCACTTCGCCCCGGCATCTCAATATTCATACCATTTTTTATACTTTTTATTTTGTGTTGAACGCCACCCCAGTCAGATACAACAACTCCGTCATATCCCCATTTACCTCTTAATACTTTTTGAAGTAACATTTTTGATTCACCAGCATAATGTCCGTTTATTTGATTGTAAGAACTCATAATCATATATGGATTAGCTTCTTTAATTACCATTTCAAATGGTAATAGATAATGTTCATGTAAAGTTCTAGCATCGATCAATGTATTCACAAATCTTCTTTGTGTTTCCTGCTCGTTCAAAGCAAAATGTTTTATACAAGCTCCTACACCAGTACTTTGAATACCGTTTATAAAGGCGACAGCCATTTTTCCACTTAAAAAAGGATCTTCGCTATAGTATTCAAAGTTTCTCCCACCAAGTGGACTTCTTTTTAGATTAACACCCGGCCCTAGTAAAACATCAACATTAAACATGTTGCATTCTGATCCAATAGTAGCCCCTACCTCATAAATTAATTCAGGATTAAATGTCGCAGCCATAGCTGCCTCATTTGGGAACATCGTTGACTTCGCAAGATTTTCTTCATTAAAAAATCCAGTTTTACTTCTAATATCTTTATATACTCTAACGCCATGTGGCCCATCAGCAAGTAATATTTCTCTAATTCCAAGTTTCTCATTTCCAAGAAAATGCCATAAATCATTTCCTGATGCCCAATTTGCTTTTTCTAATGTATTTAATTTACTTAAAATATCTTTGTGTTTCATATTACCTCTCCTACTGTAAATAAAAACCCAAGTAAACCTTTTACTTGGGCCTTTTATTTATTCACCTTGTATTATATTTGATATTGTTTCAGATTGATACACTCTAACATAATCTACTTCCATTGAAGTCGGGAAAGCATCATCATCTACACCCTGAACCCCGCCCCAAGTTCCTCCAACTGCAACATTTAATATCATGAAGAAATCTCCATCATATGGCCAAAGTTCACTTGTAGGACAACTCGCGTAGTTAGATGGTGTATATGTAAAATAATTTACTCCATCCATATAGAATTTCAGTTTGTCTGGTAGCCATTCAACTTTGTAAACATGGAACTCTTCAGTAACATCTTGTGAATCAGTTATAGTTCCACCTTTTTGAGTGCCATCCATTCCATTAAATCTTTCAATATGAATGGTAGCGTGAATAACATTTTCGTCATATCCGACATGTTCCATGATATCTATTTCTCCACTATCTGGCCAAGTACCATATCTTGATGTTGAAGGCATCATCCAAATTGCTGGCCATGTTCCACGCCCAGCAGGGATTTTAGCTTTTATTTCGAATACTCCGTAAGTAAATTCCCCTTTATTCTCTGTAGTCATTCTGCTTGAAGTATAGTCATGATTTAGATAGTCTTCAAGTCTAGCTGTGATAGTTAAAATTCCATCTGCAACAGTTGTATTATTTCTTGTATAGTATTGAAGCTCACCATTTCCTCCACCATCACCATTTACTTCGTAAACCCATTTAGAAGAATCTACTTCATCACCATCAAACTCATCACTCCAGACTAAATCATAAACAAGGGAACTATAATCATAAGTATAGTCTTTTGATTTACAATATGAAATTTCGTCATCATCTGTCTTTTTGTCATCTGGAACCTCGCCATCTGGGATTGTTGGTCTTCCATCATCAAATGATTCTGGTTCACATGCACTTAATGTAAAAACAAGTGCAAATAATAAACATGCTATTAATAATTTTTTCATAATCTCACTACTCTCCTGTAATACCTGTTTTTTCAATTCCTTCAACAAATTGTTTTTGTGCTGCAAAATAAATAATAAATAAAGGAATCATTGTAAGTAAAGTTGCTGCCATCTTGTATGCCTCACTCAGTAAAGCAGTATTGTCTTGTCCTGGAATATCAACTGGTCTTTGGAAGAAGAGTGTTTCAAATATTCCAAGTTGTGTTGGCATTAATTTAACATTATTTCTAACTAATATTTCAGTTACATAAGTCTCATTCCAGTTCCATACGAAACTAAATAGGAATACAACAATTATGGTACTTAAACTAATTCTTATTGTAATATGCCAAAATTGTTGATAAGCATTTGCTCCATCAATCTTAGCTGCTTCATATAATACATTAGGTATCATTTTGAAGAAGTTATAGAAGATTAATATTAGGATAGCTGAGTTTACACCTTGTCCAAATAGTCCCATAACTAATTGTGGTATTACTGTACCTATTAATGATATTCCAATTGTGTCTTGAACCGAAACAATCATCATAATTCTAGGAATTAATATAATTGGAACAGGAACAATAAATGATACCAAAATAAGTGCAAATAATAGTTTTTTGAATCTAAAATCATATCTTGCAAAAGCATATCCAGTTAAGGCACTTACAATAGTTTGAGCTATTGCGAGTGACCCTGAAAACCAGATCGAATTGAACAATGTTTTGTAAATATCAAGAACTCTCACTGCAGCTCCAAAGTTTCCGAAGTATAATGCTTTAGGAATCCAGTCTACTTCAGGATTAATTATATCTGTTGGGCTCATAAACGCAAGTGATATCATACTTAATAGAGGGAACAAGAAAACATAAGAAATTGTAATTAGTAATGCATAAATAACAAGTTGTGTTGAAATATTTTTAATTCTCTTTTTATTATGTTTCATCTTATCAAATAGCTCAGTAAATTTACTAGATATTTTTCTAATTATTTCCATTGTTATCCTCCTTACTAGCTGAATCTCTTTTGTCCTTAATTCTTTCGAAATTCAATCTTTGTATTGAAGAAAGTTTAACAACTTGTTTTTTCTCTCTAGAGCTTAGTACTAACATCGCTATTCCAACAAACACCAGCACAACTAAAGTATATATCCAAGTGTATGCACTTGCGAGTCCTAGTCCTGCTCCAAAGTTATACATCGCAGTTTTGATGATTCCGTAGATAGGATTAATACTATACATTCCTATTTGAACAATAGTGAATATTGCTACTATCATTGCGGTAGGTTTAATAATTGGTACAGTTATTTTCCAAAGTATTTGCCATGTTGTTGCTCCATCAATTTTGGCTGCTTCATATAGTTGTGTATTTATTTTTTGAAGTCCATTGATAAACAATATTACTGGAATACCTGTGAACCATAATACCATAGTAAAGTTTTCAAAAAGATTTAATAATCCTCTTGCAACACCTCTGTTGTAATTCATTAACATTTGGAAAATAATGTTTTCCGAAAAGTCACTTAATCTAGTACTACCTGTTGCAATTAATTGATCCATTACACTACCGCTTAAAACAATTACAGGCAAGAAGAAAATAGTTCTAAACCCTGATCTGAATTTAATATTACGGTTAAGTAATATCCCAATAATGAATGAAGCGATAACTACTGCTGGTACATATGTGATTTCCAATATAATAAAATCAATTAACGCTGGTAAATAATAGAGATTTCTAAATAAAGCTACTATGTAGTTATCCATTCCAACAAATGTTGTTACCCATCCAAGACCAGTAGACTCTACATCATAAAAGCTTAAATAGACTGTGTAAAAGAATGGTCCAATAGTGAAAATAACAAAACCAATCAGCCAAGGAAGTAAGAATAAATAAGCTTGTTTATTTTGATGTGTACTTCTTTTGATTGCTTTTAATATAACTTTATCACTCATCTTTTTAGCCATTATTATCACCTACTACTGTATAAGACACCGGGCTTAAGAAGAGCCCATTGTATTCAACTACACTATCTGTGTAATTGATAATTATTTCTACTCCATTTTCATAAGAGTTCAATATAACACCATTTTGTAAAACTGTTCTATTTTCCCAGTTTGATCCAATAACATTACCAAGTGCTCCGTTAACCTTGAAGTAAATATCCTTTATTAATGATTCATATAAATCATATTCTGTTGAATAGTAGTTTCTTGAATTAGTATCTGATAATAAATACGCAGGCTCATCTGTTAAAACAAAGCTTGGATAAATATTATAATCAATCATTCTTAATATATCGCTTTCTGTATAGAAACTGAAATTAGAATATGGCCCATAAAGCTCCATAGTGTTATTCAATACTAGTTGTAGGAACGGTACAGTGTCAGTTTCTATTAAGAATTGAGTTCCATATACAGGAGTATGAATATATCTATCTGTATATCGCCATAAATACATATTTGGTTCATATGCATTAATAAGTTTGGTTTGATCTAAATCTTCAAATCCAGTCATGATTAATTCTTTTGATTCTTCTCTTGTCAATTCATTTGTTTTGTCACTTGTTAAGTTATTTGTTATACCTCCAATTGTGTATGATGAAACACCAAGAGAATTGAAGTCTCTTGCTTGGTCTAACATCCATTCAACGCTTTTAGTAGGTCTTGCGTAATAGAAAAATGATACTGGAATATTAAATGTCTCAATCATACTATACCATGTACTTTCATGTTGAGATGCATTACGGTACAATGACATAGTTTCTTCATTGATTAAATAATAATCTTGACTAAACGAAATATCAATTCCTTGTTCGTTAAAATCTTTAATCAAGTCTTCAAATTCGCTTTCTTTTCCTATTTCTCTAGTGAAATCAGTTTTTCGTGCATCACCAAGTGTTACTCCTCCGTCATTCCAACCAAGTAATCCAGAGTTTATATTAGTGATTCCTAAGTCAATAACATCATCCAAGATACTTCTAACACCACTGTAACTTGTTGTTACTTGGTTATTGTATCCTGTGATAGCTTTTTCAACATCACTCATAAACATATCTAATCTAATTGGAATCTCGGTATCTGAGCTGTTTAGCTCATGTAAGATTGAATTATCTAAAAGGTAATCACGATATGATTGTGCCATTCCAACATAATCTGCGCTTGGAGAATCAGTCCCGTCACCTTCTAAAAAATTGTATCTTATGTCAATATCAAAATGATTTCTATCTTCATATGTTGTTAAATATCCCCAACCAATTTTATTGTATACTTGGAAATATTGTTTGTTATATTCGAAACGAGGATATGTAAAATTATAATACGTTAAATTATCTTCTGGCATTGAAACTATTTGCATATATTCTTCTCCACTTGTTGCAAAGGCTACAAAAGCATTTTGCATATTACCATGAGCCATACCAAACACCGGCATACTTGCAGTTTTGAAAGGAACATACGATTGCGATTCACTATTGTAATTAATATCTTTTGATGGATCTACTCCATAAATTGTCGCTTCATAAGGATTAAGTTTTACGTCATTATCATTGTATCTAATTAAACTACCAGATCCATCAGGTACAAGACTGTACCCAGGAACTTTATATTTGAAGACTTCATCATCTAGGTAGTCCATTTCTTCAATACTAAATACTTCATGTGCTCCACCACTTGCCCCTAGGAAAGGAGAAATGATAATAGCAGCAAGAAAATCGATTCCATCCCCTGTAATTTCTTCATCTCTTATTTCATATCTAATTCCATCATTATCAAAATAGATATGCACACTAATTTCAATGTCTAAAGAGATAAATTCGATATCAAGTCTACGGTGACTATCGTCTCCGTTAACTGTATACAAATCACTAAAAACACTTGAATAACTAGCACTAGATATACGTTTTATACTTTTTGCTCTATCAAAGTATTCCACTGAAATTAAGGAGTTAGCAAATCCAGTATAGGTTGTATTTAACTTCACTTCTTTGTTTCTACATGCATCAAGTAACATAGTATCCGTAACAACATTTAGTGGATCTAGTTCTTCTCTAAGATCAACCATGTCATCACATTCATCATCAATATCTTTAGCATATTCAAGATCTGTTCCAGTCATCCATGTATATCCATTTCGTTTATCATGAATAGCTATAGTATCTCGATCTTCTCTAAAGTAATATTTGAGGTTTTCAGTTTCATAAAGTAGTTCTAATTCTGTTGGGTCTTCAATATCATAAACAACTGTGTCTGGAGGTAATTTTGTTTCTCTACTAGTAGGAACATAGATTGCTCTAACAACTAGAAAAGAAGAAAATATTAATCCAACAAGAAAAATTCTAACCAATATTTTTTTAGTTAAAAACATTTCTGAACACCTCCTTAATTATACCAATCACAAACTGGATCAATTGATCCCCCATGATTTGAATGAATGCAAATAAAATCATTATTATTATCATAAATAAAAGCGTCAATAAAATACTCTTTATTGAATTCCTGATTGTATAATTATGTAACTCTTGTATTGATAAGAAGATTAGCAATACTGTCCATCCTAATCCTACATTAAGTATAGTACTAAGAATAAATACTTCGTTATAAGTAAAATAATACGATAAGTAAGTAACCAATAATAAAGAAACTATTGCAGGTAACAATGAATACATAACACCTTTATATATTTCCCCTAAACTACCTTCACCATCGTTAATAGAACTTACAAGATGATTACTAAATATGAACAATAAAGATATAGCGAAAAATCCAAGTACAATTGCATTTAAATCCATATCAGAAGCTTCAACACCCTGATAGATAAATCCTTTACTCGTAACAAATATTAAATACGAAACGAATAATAAACCAAAGATTATTGTTGCTCCTTTGTATGATCCTTTTTGTTTTTTCTTAATATAGTAAAAACTATCTAAAGGATGTTTTATTAAGTTAAACATATATAAAACATCATTAATGCTCCTAATCTTTCCTACTTTTTTAATCTTATTAGCTGGTTCTGTTAAATAGTGATACTTCTTGTTAGTAAGTTTAACCGTATAATACCCAATCGCTATTACAATTAAACTAAGTAGTATAAATGGTAGATTATTTTGTAACCCGACATTTCTAACTTCCCAGTATGATTGGCTATAAAGGTATCTATTACCTGACAAAATAAAATGACCCATGCTTTCTTCATATTCGCCTTGCGAATATAAATTACGCCCAATTTCATTATGTGCAAGCACACTAAGTTGATTCAATTTTAGAACATTCTCCCATTCAATTACTGCTTCTTCATATTTTCCTTCTTTATATAAAGTAAGAGCATCATAAATACCAACTGAATATTCAGTTGGGATATAACTTTGTATAAAAGATTTATCCGCATCAAGTGTCCAAATACCACCTTTACTATCAACTGCAATACTTGAAAGATTTGAATACAATCCTGATACATCTTCATTTTCATTATTCGACCCAAAAGTAAAGATAAAACTTCCATCACTTGTAAACAAATCTATCAATCCTGAATCACTAGCAGTATAAATGATTCCTTGTGAATCCGTATAGACATCAACTAATCCTAAATCAAATCCGAAATCAGTATCAATATTGCTAGATCCGTCAGTATTATGTTTTTTTAAGTTATTTATATCTGTTCCTAAGCTTGTTGAATATTTTATACCTTTATCATCAACAAAAACATTACTAAAGTTAACTGGATTTCTATCTCCAAGTTGATCTCTTTGAACTTCAGTTAAGAAGAAATTTTCCCATAATTGTTTTGCTGTCAGATTTACTTTATTTGTAGAAAAATATCCTAGAAATTCTCCACTATCAGATAACTGGATGATTCCGTTAAATACTCCCTCAGCAATAATAAACATATTATTTTGACTATCTACTGCAATTCTTTTAGGGTTGAATGATGTTGCTTCAAAACTAGCACTTACAGGTTTTGTAAATTTTTCGATGAACGTTCCATCGACATTAAATCTAAATACTGCCTCAGCACTACTATCAGCTACATATAATTCATTATCTTGAGTAATAAATACTCCCCTAGGACTACTAAAATCAGGATGAGTTATTTCATATAGTATTTCATCCACATCTGGACTGTATACAACAATTCTTCTATTGCCGGTATCGGCAATAAACAAATTATCATTTTCATCAATAAATACGTCCTCAGGACTATCCAATTTTAAATCTAATATTGTTCTATGTGGTAAATAAGCATCTTGGGTAACTACAAAATTACCTTTACGATCAATCGCATAAGTATAAGTTGTTGTACTTGACGCATCAACTTCTTTAATTGATATTACTGATATGGCAAGAATTATCATTGATAAAAATAGTATTAATTGTTTTTTCATTACTTAATTCCTGAATGGCTCATAGTGTCCATTACTTGTCCTTGCAATATAATGAAAATTGCCAAGTTTGGAACAAACATAATCAATGCTGCTGCGGCTGCCATACCCGCTCCAGCAATTGATACTACTTGGTTAGATGTTAATGTTGTTAAGTAAAATGAAAATGTTTTTTTCGTTTCAGTAATAATGTAAATATTACTGCTTTCTGTACTATTCCAAATAAACTGGAAAGTAAGAATCGCTACAGTTGCAAGCGCTGGTTTAATTAATGGGATAATAATCAAGAACAATATATGAAAATCATTTGCACCATCAATTTTTGCAGCTTCAATTAGTTCATCAGGAACTTGATCGATAAACTGCTTCACTAAAAATAATCCAACCGGCATTGCAAGATAAGGAATAACATGAACAAAGAAACTATCATTTAATCCAAGAGCATCAATTACTAAATAACGAGGGATAATTACAGCAATTGCTACAAACATTAATGCCGTTTGGTTAAGTTTGAATATAAAGTTTTTCCCTTTAAAATTCTTTTTAGATAACGCATACCCTGTACTAGTAGTAATAACTAATGTAGCTACAATTGCTACAACAGTAATAACTATTGAGTTAAACAGATACCTAGTCATTGGAACACCAGTACCAGAAGCCGCTCTAAATAGATCAGTAAAGTTTTTCAATGTCGGCTTTTGAACTAAAAATCTTGGAGGGAACAAGAATAATTCATCTAAAGGTTTTAAAGCTTGTGAGAAAATGAATACAACTGGCAACAACATAAATATTGCCACAGGAATCAAAATAACATAAAATTTCAACTGCGATTTATTAAAATATTTAGGACTAACTTCCATACTTCGTAAACTCATGATATTCCTCCTAGTCCTTTTCCCCAAATAGCGTGTAAGCTATTTTGGTGAAAAACATAATCATTATTAATAAGACAACACTGATCGCAGCAGCGTATCCCATTTCATATCGAAGGAAACCATAATCTTCAATATGGTTAATTATTAACTGTCCTGAATATTGTGGAGTAGGGTTTGCCCCAGATAATGCAACTCCAATATATCCAGTATTAAATGCTCCAACTATCGCCATAACTGCCCCAAATAACATTTGAGGTTTCATTTGAGGAATAGTGATATAAATTATTTCTTGGAATCTATTCTTGATTCCATCAACATATGCGGCTTCGTATAAAGTTTTATCAACATTCAGAAGCCCAGCAAGCATTGCTAGGAATCCAATTCCCATTGAACCCCAAAGGGCAACAAAAATCATAATGTTCAATAAATACTCAGGACTTTGTAAAAATTGAATGGCTTCATCTATAAATTCCCATTTTAGTAATAATGCATTAATATATCCATCATCATTACCACTAAATAATTTTGTCCACACTACTGTCATGAATACAGCCCCAGCCATTGATGGGATATACATAGCAAGTGAAATTATTTTTCTTGGAGTAGCTTGAATCTGTGATAACATCCAAGCCATTAAAAATGCTAGAATATATCCCCCGGGTCCAACCAATAGAGCATATTTTATAGTATTAGGAATTACATACTTAAGGAAGTTTTCATCTTGTGTAAATAACATTACATAATTGAACATACCATACAAATCAGCTAACCTTGGTGCTTGAATTAAATCAAAATAAGTAAATGATAATCCAATGGCAACAAGTACAGGTAAGATGATGAATGTTGAAAATAGCAATACATATGGAAGTATTAGTAGTAATGTTGAATATTTGTCCATATTTATTTCTTTTTTAAAACTACGAATATTTTCAGCCATTAACTATCACCTGCTTTCGCATTGTCCATCTGTTCTTGAATCCAGTCAACATCTCTAATTATATATGGTTTTAAAATATTTCCTTCGTTATCTAAATAACCAAACTCAACCATTTTCCTTGCTATTTCACGGTTAATTATGATTAGTTCTCTATCTATAGCTACACGTACAGGTGTACCGTCAAACGTAACAGTATTCCAAATATTACTCAACCCACGTTCAAGCATATATTGTCCAGGAGTTCTAGGAACGTCTCGTAACCATCCTACTTGTTCTAAAATTATTTGTTTATCCGCGTTATCTAGTGGACTACTTTCTACGGCATTTAAATTACCACTTAACCATAAGAATTCTGGTCCATAAGTTGCTTGTAGGGTATATGCGAATTCAGTTTGTGTTTGTGTGCTCATCCACCACTTCATGAATTCCCAACTACCATCGACATCGTCACTGTTTTTAAACATAATTCCACCAGTACCATTTCCAATATACCAGCGATCAACTGAATCAGTTTCTTCGTTGTATATACCAGGATATGGTGCTATTTTCCATTGCCCTACAAGTTCTGGGGCAGCATTTTTAAGTTGCATATACGTATTAAAATCAATAATACCTATTGGTAATTTGTTATATCTAAAGGAATTATAAAAGTTTTCAACTTGTTGAGGCAAACTATATGTTGTATATAAATCGCCAAGAAGTTGTAATCCTTTATAAGAATTTTCACTATTAATTGTTGTAGTTAAACCATCGTTACTATACAAAGTACCACCATTTTGGAAAATCAATGGAGATGTTTGATAGAACCATTTTAAAGCAGTTCCCCCAGAAGTTGGATAGTAGAAATTCATATCGTATCTTTGCAATGTAGGAAGTAATCCTATTACATCATCCCAAGTATCTGGAACATATAATCCAGGAATAGAATCAAACACATCTGTTCTATAAACAAGAGCATTAAATTCAAGTGTTTCCGGAATAGCGTATACCCCATCATCAAAGATGTATGGAACTAAAGCTCCAGGTGCAAAGTTATTTGCAAACTCCCAATAATCATCAAATTGTGACAAATCATAAAGTGCTCCACGGATTGCTAAATCAAAAGGCATATAACTTAAAAGCCCAAGTGCAACATCGGGAGTGTTTCCTGCAGAATTTGCCAATATTAATTTATTAGGATCAGGCATAACACTAATTTTAACTTGTTTTCCTGTTTCATCAGTAAAAGAAGAGTCTACCATTTTTTGCATTATATCAACATATGTTAAAGGTCTATTAACCCAAACATTTATTACATCATCACTGTTCTCTACTTTATATTTATCCGAAGTAAAACTAGTAAAGAAAGTCTTCACTCCAGAAAATACTCTTTTAAAAACTCCAGCATTTGCTTTTTCATAATAATCATCGTTTGAAACATAAAAGCCATCTAAATATAATTGCTGATCAGCCAAAGTATCTAAACTATTACCAAACAACAATGTAACACTACTGCTACCACTATATAGGTTATTTAAATAAAGTGGTAATTCATCAGGATCTTCTAACATTTTATCTAGTTCAACAGTTGCTTTCTTTAAAAATGAAAGACTTGCCGACAAATCGTCTTTATCGCTAAATTCTGATAGTTGTACAACCATGTACTTTACTATTTTTTCGTATGCTTCTAAATAATACTGAGTATTTTCGATATATCTTGTAATTTCCCAAGTTCTATCTTGATCGATATCTTTCCCAGTGATCTTTATTATTTCAAGAGCAAACTGATTAATGTGATCTATCATAGCTTGTAGATTTCTCAATTGTTCTGATAAATCATTTTTTTCAGCTCTAAAAGTAATAGAGTGAACTCCCTTTTCTAAATAAACTTGATAAGGATTTCCGTCTTCATCATTTAAAGTCTCATTATCCCATCTTGTTGGAGTATACCCGAACCCATAAGACTTAAATTCCTGGAAGGGAATCTCTCCATCAATTTTAATTGATCTAAATACATTAAAATCAGTTTTAAAATTTGCATAATGCAATGTTAAATCATAAAGTCCATCCTCTTCAACTTCTACCTCATATGTAACCTCTTGTCCGGATTTATACCAGGCATTCCCATCAATAATATTGAGTTTTTTATCAACACTATCAAATGGTGAAACAGAAGGACTTCCGTAAGCTATTAATCTTACATAAGAAGAGTTTTTTTCAGAATATTCTGTTGCGTTTGTAAATAAGCTAAATTCACTTGCTTGTTTGTTATAGTTTTGAATATATTCATCATAACTAGGAATATATTTTGGAGGATTTACTTCAAGATCTCCAAATTTAAGTTCTCCTGAAGAAACATTTTGAATTGTAATAGTATTAATTCCTATATCAAAATAGAACAATAAAGGTTCATTAGATGTATACGTATTATTGTATAAATCTAAATGTCTCCATTCTTCAATTTTATTTTGAGGTGGTAATGTCTCATCACCATAAGTATCTACTACAAATTCTTTAGTAGCGTCTTCCCAAAAAAGAACGACATCTACTGTTTTAGCATCATCAAACTGAAATTCGTTATTAATTTTAATACTTACAGTTACATTGTTAAGAATATGTCCAGTAACAATATAATCAGTATTAATGACATAATAACCAGCTTCAGATATATTGACTCTGTAACTTGCAATTTCATTAGTACCTAAATCAGCTACATTAGTACCACTATATCCAAGTCTTTCAATAGCTTCATCGGTTAATAAAACTCCAGATTGTGTTGGTAGAGAGTAATCAGTTGTAACCTCTTTTAAGTAATCAAAATATGTAAATCTTGGGTTATCTGTCGTTTCTTCTAAAAACTCAATAGCATCCAAATAATCCTCTGTACTAACTTCCTCTCTCCACGCAGCTAAGTCACTCGTCTGAAAGGGTTTAATGATTGCTAGTGCAATTATCGTAACTAAAATTACAATCAATCCAATGTTGATCAATCTTTTTTTAGTCATGTAATCTCCTCCTCATATGCAACAAAAGTTTATTGATATCAGGCTCAAAAATGCCGTAAAAACGACATTTTCAAGCCTAATTTATATTATGAAAATATTATTCGAAATCTGTGTCAGTATAACCGTAATAAGTTCTAAGTCCTTTTTCTAAATCTGCAAATGATTCTGCAAATCTTGCATTAGCATCTTCACTCCATTTTGGAAGTGAACCAAGTACAGCATCTTCAAATCCAGCATCACCTTTTTCAAATCCACCATTATAATCTGGATTCCAGTAATTCTTCCATTCTCGAAGGTTAGGTATTCTACTTCCTTCTTCTGAATAAAAGTACGGATATGCTTTGTCTGATACATCCCAAAATTGTCCAGCTTCATAAATTCTAATAACTTCATGGAATCCTGGCATTACTGAAGGATCACTAAATCTTTGATGTTTAATAGGTGTGTACCATATTTGCATTTGTTCAGTAAATAATTCACCTGTAGTCACAGGGAATGAATCGTTCAATGAACTTGTAGCTTTATTGTTTGCTTCATCAGTAAAGTTACCTTCTGCTCTTGCAGTCCAACTTCTGTTATCAGCGATCCAGAAAGACGCGAAAGTATAGTTTAATTTTATTTTAGCTTCCTCTTCTTCTGTACAACCAATATTTTCATCATCTAAACAAGCATTATAAATAGCCATAGGGTCTAATACGATTCCAACAGTATTATCAGTAAAATCTGTTGAAGGTCTTGGATAAATATCCCAATCATCGATTAGTGCAGCTGCCCACCAAGTTTCATCAGGTACTGCAGCATCGCCCATCATCCATGGATCGCTTTCTAATGTTAATAATTTACCTTTTCTAAACCAATCGTATCCCCAGCCACCAACATCGGCCCACATAGCATCTGATACTTCGTTACCATATACTGCATTTTTATTCCATTCTTCAAAATAAGGAATTAAAGATTTAACTTCATTACTATCTAAAGTAACATAATTCCCACCTTGATAATCGAATAAACTCTTCACGACATCGTTTGTACCAGTTTCTATTATTCTAAGAGGTGTATCCATAGAACCATACCATTCGTCAGTTTCACTATTTCCTTGGAAATCAGTGTAATCTTCAATAGTCCAATCAGGTTCAGGTACATCTAAGTTTTGTGCTTCAGCTAATTCCTTATTTACATAAATACCCCAAGGTAAAATGTATTGAGGAAGCCCAGCTTGGAATCCGTGATAATTCATCATTTGCATGATTGATGGATTCATTGCTTCATAAAGAGGATCATCTGCAAATCTTGAAAGATCTGCTACATTTCCATCTGCTACATCTCCAGCTAAGTCTGTACTAGCCCATATTGTAGGATAAGTACCATTGTCAGTTTTATAGTTCTCAAATTCTTGAGCCCAAATTCTACCGTCGGTTGGTCCACCTTGAACCGCTAATACATTAATTACAACGTTTGGATAAATTTTATTGAACTCTTTAGCAACATAGTACGCTGCAGCATCATTTTGTGCTAGCAACTCTGATTCATCTAAATTTTGATGTCCAACATCTTCCAAATAAGTTCCAGATCCACTCCATAGAAGTAAATCAATTTGTCCCGATATTCCTGTATCTAATCCTTCATAACTAGCGTTTTTCTTACAGCCAGTTAATCCCACAGAAATTGTCACAAGTAATAATAATAATAGTAATTTTTTCATTTTATTCCTCCTAATTTCTATATATTTATTCTATCATTTTCTTCATAATTTATAAAGAAATTGATATATTAACCCCTAGTTTAAATAACTTAATCCATATCCAAATGGGTATAAAACACTGTTTGAATCATAATTTGAAACATTCGATGTATATCCTATTTGAGAGCTATTTAACGGCCAAGTAAATGAGAGTCTTCCTGTGAAGTCATAATCTCCAAATACTACATCACTAATTCCGTTTCCTCCTTCACTACCTGGAAGCCAGGCTGCGATGAATGAATCAAAATATTGTAAATATTCATCTAATAATATCGGCCTACCTGACATTAATATACCTACAACATTTTTCCCAGCATTATGAGCTGCAATTGCGATATTTAAAGCATCAATGTTATCAGGATGTGAGTTGCCAGATGTTAGAGTTAGACTATAGTTATCTCCAGATCCTTCACTATACGGAAGTTCTGTTAGTACAATTACAACCGTGTCTGCAGAAGACATGCTATTAACTACAGTTCCACCATTTAAATTAAGTTCTCTAGTAAAGGCATCTAATATACTGATTCCAACTCCAATATCACTATTTGTGTTTCCTTGCCAGTATGTTGTCCAACCACCTGATTGATACCCCACATTATCCATCCCTGGTCCAACTATATAAATTGTATTTGTTTTAGATAAAGGTAATACATTATTTTCATTTTTAAGTAATACCAATGATTTACGAACAGCTTCTCTAGCTAAATCTTGATGAGCTTCTGTGTAGAAATAATCATCTTCATTTAATCTATCGTATGGATCATCTAATAATCCACGATTATATTTAACAGTTAAGATTCTTCTAACTGCATCATCTATTCTATCTTGTGATATTCTGTTTTGTAAAACTGCATCAAATAAATCATTAATCGCATTTTCCCAATCATACGGTTCCATTAACATATCAACACCAGCATTTACACTAGCTACTATTTGATCATCAAAATCACCTGGTAATTGATGAATTGCATTCCAATCACTAATAATAAATCCTTCAAATCCAAGTTCATCTTTTAACACATCATTAATCCAGTAATCACTTCCGTGCATTTTATCTCCGTTTATAGAACTATAAGAAATCATGATCGTATCTACTCCAGCTCTTACCGCTTCAAAATAAGGTGCAAGATGTAATTCTCTTATTGTTTCTTCATCTTGTATTACATTACCTTGATCAGTCCCATTATCAGTTCCACCATCACCTAAATAGTGTTTAGCACTTGCACTAACTCCATAATTCTGGAGTCCCATGATTGTATCGTATGTTAAATTTTGATGGATTGATGGATTCTCACTAAACCCTTCATATGTTCTTCCCCATGAAATACTTTGAACAACACTTAAGGCTGGTGCAAATGTCCAAGAAATTCCTGTAACTTTCATTTCTTCTGCAGTCGCCATTCCAATTCGATACATTAAATCAGCATCATTTGCTGCTCCAAGACCTATGTTATGAGGAAAAATTGTCGCTCCATAAAGATTATTATTACCATGAACAGCGTCAATTCCATATATAATTGGAATTCCGCTATCTGAAAGTAGTGCTGCATCTTGATAATCTTCATACATTTTATACCATTCATCAACTGTATTGTTGTATGAGGATGGATGACTTCCTCCACCACTTAATACTGAACCAATACCGTATTGCTTAACTTGATTTGGAGTAATACTCCCGCGTTCTGCTTGAACCATTTGAGCTGCTTTTTGCATTAGGTTCATACTTGAGATTAATTGTTCTACTTCTTCAATACAATCTGTTTCAATTTCTAAACAGATTACATCCGGATCAATGACAACTACATCTTCACATTTGTCACTGTCTGGGAATAAGGTACAATCTACTTCAATTATTGGTACTACAACAGCGTCATCTTTACACCCCGAAAGAGCAAAGCCAAATGAAAGTAATAATAACACTATCAAAATTTTTCTCATTTTAAATACTCCTCTAAATTTATAATTTTTCTTTCTACAAGTGATTTAAAATTCCAACCACTCATTCCATCTTCAACTTTATATGTCCAAAAAATATGTCCAGTTGCTTCTCTCATTCCAATAATTTGCGCCGTTGCATACTCTTTCATACAATCATCCATATTCTCTTTATTAATATATTTATTTGTTCTTAAGGCAAGAGACCATTCTCCAACAACTACTGGAACAAATTTCTCAATTTCTCTTAACACTTCATTTCTACTTAAAGCTTGTTTAAGATGCGTTTCTAAATTGGCATCATGTTGATTTTTATCAAACACTTGATACATATGAGTATCCAATATAACATGTTTGAAATTATGTTTTTTGAAAAAATCTTCCCAAGCTCTTAATCTAAAGGCATCATGCATGACGATATATTTGTCAGGAGTTATTTTTCTTAAACGATTATATGCTCTTACATAAAAATCCTTTATAATCTCTAAGTCAGTGTTGAAGTGAGGTTCATTTAATAATTGAATACTATGAAAATGTGGATACATCTTATATCTAGCAACGATTTTTTCTAATACTTCAATAGTGTTTTCAATGTGTTTATCATTTTTATGCCACTCTATTACACCTTCAATTCCGCCGTTGTCAAAACCATTTTGACAACCAGGAGCAGTGTGCAAATCAAGCATAAAATTCATTTCAAGTTCATTTATCATATCCAAAGCCTTATCAATATGATGAACACTTCTAACATACTCTTCATCACCATACAACCACCAAGGAATTGGTATTCTTACTTGGTTAATGCCGTGTTCTTGCAACCAAATAATATCTTCTTTTGTAATAAATGTTTTGTAATGCTCATATAATGCTTCTTCTTTATTAAGTGCTTGCTTGCTGAAACAAGTTTCATCTCTACCTATGACATTATTGCCTTGAAATAGTGATGGCTTAATCCATCTTTCTAAGACAAACCAACCACCTAAATTAACTGATTTGATTTTTTCCATTTATAATCACTAAATCAGAATAGTCATGATTGAATTACTGTTTATTGATAATTCATATTTTTTATTTAGGTATTCGAAACTAAATGTATGACTTTCTGCACTTTCATTTAATGCAACAAATGCTAATGTCCCATCAATATTTTTGAATGCTGTAACATTTAGTAATGAGTTGTTTGTAACTTTTATTCTCAAAGCACCAGGTCTTATATATTTACTAAAGTGTCCTACATAGTAATAAGAGCTTTGGTGAATTAATTTTTCAGGGAATATATCTATTATAATAGGAGCATCACATAAATTATTCACATGATTTGGACCTCCAGTATTATCTAAAAATAAATTCCAATCAATATATCCTTGGCACCAATTATTGAAGTCTCCAAGCATATTTCTAGCGTATCTTTCTCCGGTTTTCCAAGAATCAAGATGAACTCCACCTTCTTGACAACCTTCTGTAAATAATAATCCTTTTTCTGGGAACAGGTCATGTACTTTTCCAACATTCTCAAAAGCTTCACTTACATACCAATGGAATGCAGTACCCCAAACATATTTGGCTGCTTCCTTATCTTCTAGTACCGTGCTCGCTCTTGTTACCATAATATCTCTATTGTGATCCCATATTAATATTTTTACATCTTTTGCTTCACTATTTTCCATAAGAGGACCTAAATGAAATTTAACAAAATCACGTTCTTCTTCAGCACTGTAAATGCAAGAATCCCAACGCTGCACTGCTGCTGGTTCGTTTTGAACTGTGACACCCCAGACTGTTAGTCCTAGTTTACGGTATTCTTCAACAAATTTAATATAATATTTGGCCCATGCTTCATAATATTCTGGTAATAATTTCCCGCCTTTAATCATTGAATTGTTATCTTTCATAAAAGCAGGTGGGCTCCATGGACTTGCCAGTAATTCAATCGGTTCTTTGGCATATTTTTCAGCATCTTTGATTAAAGGAACAACATATGTTAAATCTCTTGAAATATCAAAAGTTTTTAACTCTTTGTCTCCCTCTTCGATATATGTATAACTACTTAAACTAAAATCACATCCGTGGATACTAACTCGTCCAAGAGTATAACCAAGTCCTTCTTCTTTATCAAAATAATCTTTAATAGCTTGTTCTCTTACTTCTTTACCCACTCTACCAAGATTATAAGCAGCACTTTCAGTAAAAGCTCCACCAAATCCTAACATGCTTTGATAAGTAACATTTTCATCAAGAATTATATCTGCTTTTTTCAAGTTTTTATTTTCATGTAGTTCTTCTTTAAAAAATCTTTTATTTGAATATTTTTCAGTAATAATAACTTTAGCCATTGCTAATCCTCCTTAAATGAATACTTTTATTTCTTTAATTAATCCTAATCGAATATCATGAGCAATGTCACCTTTTACTTCATCCATTTCAACAGAATCAACGATGTATTTTTTGATTTTAAATTCTCCATTAAATGTATCTACATTATTTTCATTGATATATGTAACTAATGTTTTACCTAGCAATTTAAAGCTTACTTTTCCGTCTTTAAAAAATTCCTTACTAAGTGCTGGTTGAAGATTCAATTTAAGTTCTCCATCATCGATAAAAGGTTTTTTCCCCATCATCATTAAAGACCATAATGAAAGCATTTCAGCAGTGCTTCCTGATAGTCTTGCTACAAATCCTTGCCCTCTAACAGCTGGATCAGGGTTAATGCTTGGAGCAATAAAACTTGAATTCTCAAGTGTGCTTCTACCATATACTTCTGGATCCATGAAACAAGTTAAGTTTGTCTTAATTTCTTCATAGTATTCTTTGTAAAGGCCACTTTTTAGTAATCCAACTAAATACTTGTAAGTCATATGTAAGAAATTAGATTCTCTTTCTTGCCATCCTTTTGTGAATGATCTTCCACGACCTATTTCATTTGATTCATCATCTAAAAATTCACTTGTTTTGTAAAATTTAAGTTCTTGATCATATATATTTGATTCTTTAATCTTCTTAAACATTTTTAATTTATTCCCACTACCATTCATTACTGTTAGAGCTCTTGCTGGAGCCTCTAAATAATTAGGTAGTGCTCTCATTTTGAATTCAAGAGGTGTAACAATAGGAAGCCCATAATTACCAATTTTCTTGGAATCATCAACAATTACTTCTTCATATTTTGTAACTTCATGAACTAGAAATGTAGGATAAATTCCATCACCTAGTTTGTAAGCTTCATCTAAAGCAGAATCGATTTTTACTAAATACATATTTAATGCTTTTTCAATAAGAGAAGGTTTAATCAGCTTGTTTTCCCTAATAGAAAATCTAATCTCTAATCGATATGTTTCTTTTAGATTATTCGCTTCATCCCAAAAGTCAAAATTACTTAAATCTTTATTCAATAGATTAACTATTCCATTAACTAATTTAATTAATTCAACAGGAACCATAACCTCTGAATCTCTATCGAAATTTTCTAGTAAAAACATGATAACTCTCTTCAGCTCAATTGTTTCACTAACTCCACTACCAAATAGTCCAGGTAACCCATTCATTGCATCATTCCATCCAGGATTATTCGCTTCCATTTCAATTCCAATTCCACTAGGATCTAAATTAACTATTTTGTTAGTTGCTAAAACAAATAGTTTACCAAATAGATTCGTTTTTACAATTTTCCCATCTTCATCTTTCAACCATGAAGACTTATTTGGATCCATTTTTAACTTAAATACTTTTTCTTCATCATTGTGGAGAATTGATCCAAATCTTCTAACCTTTTTATCTTTTGTTAAGCATGTTTTTTCATCTCTTGGTAAAACGTATGCAGGACTATCAAAATATGAATAATCATTTTCTAAATACAATTTTGAATACATTTTATCAGGATAAATACTTTGATAGTTTTCAACTAAGTCTAAAATATATGTCCAATGATCAATCCAGTATCCTTCAGAAAAATGTGCTTCATAATTCTGTTTTGCAAATTTAAATATTTTGTTAAATAACATATCATCTGTTAAATCAAGAGAAATATCACAATTTACCATAGTATTTATGATTCCTCCAGGAGTAAATTTCCCAAGGATAACTTCTCGCAATATACTGCTTCCACCAAATAAATCATCTACTAATTTATTAGCATAGTCTTTGTCTTCAATCTCAAATGTAGACCCATTAATTGACATCGGATTATATCCATCTGCTTGAATAAAACTAGCAAACATCTTCATATTAAAATCTTCAACTTCAGGATTAAAAGTTACATCATTTCTTCTGTTTTGGCATACATCTCTAAAACTACCATTCCCTTGAGAATAAAATTCTGGAGCAAGACTGAAAAAGTTATAATCTCTTTCTAAGTCGCCATGTTTTCTAGAAAAAAGATGATAAACAAAGTTAGTTTTTTGCCCCTTAAGAATCAAAGGATATCCTCCTCTAAGAAGGTTGTCTAAATAATTTTGTTTGATATAATCGTCAAATATTGGGAAATTAGTAACTGATGAAACATCTTCTAATAAATTTTCAACTTCAAAATAAGCTTCTTTTCTCTTTTTACTTAAATATTCTGAATCACTAAGTGTTTGAGCTAATTCGATTAATACTTCTTCTGAATGAATATGTCCAATAACTGTGTTTAATTTTTTAGTCTCATCTTTTGCTAAACTGAATTTAACTAAAGAAAATCCTACAGGGACTTTATTCGCAGTAATTTGTTTCATATTTTTCATTTCTTCAATTGTGTGCTTTTCAAAACCTCTTGCAAATTTCTTTGTATGATCATAATCAAAAATTATACTTCTATCTACTATTGGCTTAACGAGTTTTCCTTCAAATGAAGAAACATAGAAATTCCCTCTAACTGTTTCAATAACTTCAGCAGAGTCTTCTGTTGAAGATCTCATTCTATAAAAACCAATATTATTTTCTAAAGAATATACTTCCATCCAACTTCTTAGTAAGTTACCGATGTTTTTAAAGTCGCCACCAGCAACTTTATATGGGAAAAGTTGAGATATTCCATCGACTAATTCAATTTCTTTTCTATCATCAGTTAAGTTAGTAATTTTAACTTCTCTGACTAGAGCAGCTAAATTTTCATTAGGTAATCCAAAATAACTAACTAAAACTTTTATACCAAGTGTAGTATTAATCTCTTCAATCGTAAATTCACTTCTTTTTATTCTCATAATTCTTTTTGAATCCAAATTATTTTCTGTGAAAAACTCACTTACTTTACCATTAATTTTGATAAAAGTTCTAAACCCATTTGTTCCCACATTTTGATAAGCAGTTACGGCAGGATTAAACTCAAGTATTTGAGTATTTTTATCTTGCAATCCAAAACTTGCAATTCCTTGTCCTCTATTTACATAGAATGCCCATAGTGGAATTCCTCTTTTTCCAGCAAGTCCAGGCAAGAAACTTGAAAAAGTTTTTTTCTTATCATAGTTCTCAATTACAAACTCTTTATTTTCAAAATAATAGTCTCTCATAATTCACACCTCTGTATATAAAATTTATTCATCTCTTAATATTTTTTTCAAAGTATCTTACAAAAAAAGTGACATACCACAACACAATATTGTGAATTTTTCACTAATGTAGCCCTCTAGCGAAAAAATAAAATGTATTACTATGTAATAATATTCACTAAAACGATTTCGTAATTTAATTATACAATATATGTAAGCGTTTAACAATAGCGTTTTCGTTTTTTTTAAAATTAGGTTATATTTTATAAATAAAATTCATAAAAGAAAAAGGAATTCAAATTGAATTCCTTTTAAAAATTATTGATACATTATCCAATAGAGCCTTCCATTTCAAGTTTTATCAATTGATTTAACTCAACAGCATATTCCATTGGAAGTTCTTTTGCAAATGGTTCTATAAAGCCCATTATAATCATTTCTGTTGCTTGTTCTTTTGATAAACCTCTACTCATTAAGTAAAATAATTGTTCCTCACTTACTTTTGAAACTGAGGCTTCATGTTGAACTTGAGCTTGGTTGTTTTTTACTATGTTATATGGCAATGTGTCTGATGTTGAAATGTCATCTAATATAATTGTGTCACACTCAACATTACTCTTAGCTCCAATTGCTTTTTTATCATGTCTTATTAATCCTCGATAATTCACTTTTCCACCTTTAGCACTCATTGATTTACTAATGATTTTTGAAGTAGTATTTTTCCCAATATGGATCATTTTTGCTCCAGTATCTTGGACCATTCCTTCGCCAGCAAAGGCAATCGAAATTGTTGTTCCTTTTGCACGGTCTCCTTTTAAAATACAAGAAGGATATTTCATGTTAATTTTCGAACCAATGTTACCATCAATCCATTCCATATGACCATCTTCTTCAACCAAAGCTCTTTTAGTAACTAAGTTGATTATATTATTTGCCCAGTTTTGAACTGTTGAATAACGACAATGCCCACCTTTTTTAACAAATATTTCAACGATTGCAGCATGCAAACTTGATTTTGTATATACTGGCGCAGTACATCCCTCAACGTAATTAACAAATGCACCCTCATCAACAATAATCAATGTTCTTTCAAACTGCCCCATTTGTTCACTATTAATTCTGAAGTATGATTGAAGAGGTTTTTCAACTCTTACTCCTGGTGGAACATAAATAAACGATCCCCCGCTCCATACAGCACTATTTAAAGCAGCATATTTATTATCGCGATATGGTACAACTTTAGAAAAATACTCTTTAAATAACTCAGGTCTTTCTCTTAAAGCAGTATCAGTGTCAGTGAAATATACTCCTAAATCTTCTAATTCTTTTATCGTAGAATGATATACAACCTCACTATCAAACTGTGTAGAAACACCAGCTAAGAACTTTTGTTCAGCTTCAGGTATTCCAAGCTTTTCAAACGTGTCTTTTATTTCTTCTGGCACATCATCCCAGCTAGATTCAGATCTCTCTGAAGGTTTAACATAGTATGTAATTTGATCAAAATCTATTTCTGATAAATCTGGTCCCCATGTAGGATTTGGCATTGAAGCAAATTTATGATAACTCTTCACTCTAAAATCTGTCATCCACTCTGGTTCGCCTTTTATTTTAGATATTTCTCTTACAACTTCTTCATTTATCCCTTTACCAGTATCTAAGATACTTGTAGTTTCAGTTTTAAATCCAAATTTATAGTCCCCGATTATATCTTTTATCTCTTCTTTTGTTTTGTCGCTCATAAGATATCACTCGCTTTCTTCTATCGTTCCTTCAAATGCTTTCCATGCAATGGAAGCACATTTTATTCTTGCTGGAAACTTTCTAACTCCTTTATACACAATTGCTTCTTCTAAATCAACACTCTCGTCATATTCTTTGTTCGTAAGCATATTGATATATGTTTCAGAAATTTTCTTTGCGTCTTCTTTATTTTTACCTATTAAGGTTTCACTCATAACTGAAGCACTACTACAACAAATGCTGCATCCAGTTCCATCATGTCTTATATCTTTTACTACACCATTTTCAATTTTAGATTGTACGGTAATGTCATCACCACATGTAGGGTTCTTTATATGAATTGTTTTATATCCTGGATCATTTATAAGACCCTTATTTCTTGGATTTTTATAGTGATCCATAATAACTTGACGATATAGAAGTTCTAAATCTTTCATTTCATTTCCCCCTAAAATCCAACACTCTTAAAGAAATCACGAGCACCTTTAACTGATTCTACAAATTTATCACAATCTTCAATCGTATTATATAGATAAAACGATACTCTAAGCGTTGCGACAACTTTTAACCATTTAATAATCAATTGAGCACAATGATGCCCTGCTCTCATGCAAATATTGTCTCCATCAAAGAATGTTACTGCGTCATGCGGATGTACTCCTTCTATATTAAAAGCAATTATTCCTGTATCTGCATTTTTATTATATATAACGATATCTTCAATTTCTTCCAGTTTTTTAACTGTATAATCTTTTAATTCTAATTCATGTTTCGCAATATTATCTAGTCCAACTTCTTTTAAATAGTCAATTGCTGCGCCTAGTCCTATTGCACCTGCAATAATTGGAGTTCCAGTTTCAAATTTATAAGGAACTTCTTTCCAAGATGCATCATACAAATTTACATTATCATTCATGTCTCCACCAAATTCAATTGGTGGCATTTCGTCTAAGAGTTTTCTCTTACCATATAAAACACCTATCCCAGTTGGACCAAGCATCTTATGTCCAGAAAACGCTAAGAAATCACAATCAATATCTTTTACATCAATTGCAATATGTGGTGCAGCTTGAGCTGCGTCAACACTAACAAGTGCTCCTGCCTCATGTGATAATCTGATAATTTCTTTTATTGGAGAGATATAACCCATTACATTTGAAATGTAATTTAGGGCTACTATCTTTGTATTTTTATTTAATACTTTTTTGAAGTTTTCTATTGTAATTCTTCCCTCAATATCTAGAGGAACATAAACTAATTTAGCTTTTGTAATGTTACTGACATTTTGCCAAGGTAAAACTTGTGAATGATGTTCTAACTCACTTACAATTATTTCATCAACACTTGTTAAGTTATTTAGACCATAGCTTGTAGCAACCAAATTTAAAGCACTACTTGCTCCTCTAGTAAAGATTATTTCAGAGAAATCAGCATTAATAAACTCACTGACTTTTCTTCTAGAATCTTCATACAGTTCTGTGGCTATATAACTTAAATTGTAAACACCACGGTGTACATTAACACTATATTTTTCATAGTATTCGTCTAGCTTCTTAATTACTTGAATCGGTTTTAAACTTGACGCTGCTGTATCTAAATACACTAGCGTTTCATCATTTAAAACTGGAAAATCTTTCTTTAAGATATACGGATCCATAATTTCCACCTACAATGTTTTTTTCTCTACACTCTTAACAAAATCTTCAATTAATTCTTTTGTTGATAAAAGTTCAGTTACAGGACTTAAAAATCCAGAAATTATTAACTTTTCAGCATTTTTCAAAGTAAGACCTCTACTCATTAAATAGTATAACTGTTCTTCGTCCATTTTACCAATTGCCGCACCATGAGATGCAACAACATCATATTCATCAATTAGTAATAATGGGTTTGCATCTAATCTAGATGTTTTACCAAGCACTATTCCTCTATTTGATTGACGTGCAGTACTTCTTTTCATATCTTTATTAATCTTACCTACACCTTCAAATACTAAGAAGCTTGAATTATTTGATACTCCATAATTTTCAATGTATCCTTCAGTATCTGGTGCGTTATGTTCAATTAGTTGTCTGATTTTCATTTCTTGTTCGTTTGAAGTAATCGCTACGGTTTTTGAAGTTCCAACAGCATATACATCTTGTAATTCAATAAACGTATTAGATTCTGTAATTCCATCATTTACTTCAGCAATGCTATATAGACTATTTCCATATCTTTTTACATAACTATTTCTATTCACAGAAACAATAGCTTTACTATTTAGATTTGATAATCCAGAATACACTAATTTTGCATTTTCACTAACAATTGAATTTGATACAAAATTAATACTTGAATCTGTCATATTAATTAAATATTCAAAATAAGATAACTCTGAATTTTCTCCCAGAATAATTAATGTGTTATTTACTAAATCATTATTTTCTTGAACATAAAACACATGAAGGGTATCTTTTATTACTTTGTTTTTACCTACTTCAATAAATACTCCACTGTTTACTTCGTCTAAATTATATTGATAGGCTTCACTCTTATATTTTGTCAAAAAGGGATTTTGACTAAAAATCTCTGGTTTATTAGCTATTGTATCTTCTATATTTTCAATAAATATATTATTATCTTTAACATGATTTTTAATGATATGTCCATCTTTTATTACAAGGTAATTTGTAAGCTCTTCTGTAAAAAATTTCTCTAACTCACTCGGTATTTGATTATTTAGTAGTTTTGATCTATGAAATTTCACTTTATAGACCTAGTAATTCTTTTGTAGCACAAGTACCAAGTAATATTTTCTCTTTTTCATCTTCCACATATACTCTTTCATCTTCTATACCAAGCTCTTCTTTAATCCAATCATACCCTTCATTATCAATTTTTTTAATTAAACTCATATCACCTGTTTTTACAATTCTTCCTTGCATCATTACATGAACTACATCAGCACTAATATAATCTAATAGTCTTTGGTAGTGAGTAATAAGTAGTAATCCTAAGTCTTTTGATTTCATGCTGGTTACGTTTTCACCAACAATTTTCAACGCATCAACATCAAGCCCTGAATCAATTTCATCTAAAATTGCGATACTAGGTTTAAGCATTTTTAATTGAAGAATTTCATTACGTTTCTTTTCTCCACCACTAAAACCTTCATTTAAGTAACGATGAGGAAGATCAGCATTCATCTTAAGTTCTGCAACTGCTTTGTCATACTCAATAATAAACTTGAATAATGATATATTTTTTCCTTCTTCACTTCTAGCGTTCATTGCTGTTTTGATGAAATCACTGTTTGTTACTCCAGGCACTTCTGCGGGAGACTGCATTCCGAGGAATATTCCTGCTCTACTTCTTTCATCAACTTCCATTTTAAGAACGTCCTTACCATCCAGTAATACTTCACCTTTTGTGACTGTAAATTTCGGGTGACCCATAACAACACTTGCTAATGTTGATTTACCAGTTCCGTTAGGTCCCATAATTGCGTGAGTCTCCCCACCTTTTATCTCTAGATTAACGCCTTTTAAGATTTCTTTTCCATCTACTTCGGCGTGTAAATTTTTTATTATTAATACACTCATTTTGTATACCTCCTTGGCTCATTATCATTTTAACAAATAAGAAAAATTAATACCAATGATATGATTAACTTTTTAATTAAAAAAAGTCTAGAAAAAAAAACGGAATGCTGAGCATTCCGTTTTAGATTTTAATCTTCTACTATTATTAGTTGTAATTAGGGAAAACAACTATATTATCAATTGTGATAACACTAGGTACACTCACTACAATACCATTCATTGCTCCACCAAGTTCAAAGTCTAATTTATTTAAAGCATCAGATTCACCATATGTAAATGTATATGAGTAAGTAGCCATTTCAGTAGTTAAAGAGAACATTTCAGTATGTTCTACTGACCCAATCATTTTTGCATTGATGTCTCTTGCAACAGTACTCATTGCATCAAATACTACTGTATATGTAACGCCTTGAACAAGAGGGATACCTTCTTGGAATAATTGAATATTCCAGTTTTCAGCACCAACATCTGTTATATCAATAACGAATGCTCCAGCTGCTACTCCGTAAGTTGCGGCAGTAGAGTTCCAGTCTGCCATCCAAACTCCCCAGTCAACAGCTTGATCTAATGTTCCATTTACTGCTTGATTTGTACCAGCTACAACAGCTGTTCCATCAAATTCTTCAAACGTGAAGTTGTCCATTGTTACAACACTAGCTGCAGAAACAGTAATGCCGTTCATTGCTCCACCAAGTTCGAAGTCTAGTTTTGCATTTAAGTTATCTTCTGCTACTGTGAAATCAACTGTGAACATTGTCATTGTACTAGTTAAAGCAATCGTTTCAACATATTCGCTTGCTCCAATTAACTTAACATTGATTTCTCTATCTACTGTACTCATAGCTTCAAAAGTTAATCTATAAGTTGTAGTATCTACTATTTCATATCCTTCTTGGAATAATTGAATGTTCCAGTTTTCAGATCCTACGTTAGTTATGTCAAGTTCAACATATCCGTCTGAATAACTTGCAGTTGCAGAAGTTGAATTCCAATCTGCCATCCAAGTGTTCCATCCTGAAGATTCAAAGTTTCCATTCATTAATAACTCATCTTGTTGTAATGTTTCTATCATAACGTTATCAAATGTTACAACACTAGGCACACTAACTACAATACCATTCATAGCTCCACCAAGTTCGAAGTCTAATTTATTTAAAGCATCACCTTCACCATATGTGAATACAAATGAGTAAGTAACCATTTCAGTAGTTAAAGAGAACATTTCAGCATATTCTGTTGAACCAATCATTTTTACATTGATGTCTCTTTCAACAGTACTCATTGCATCAAACACGACATTATATGTAACTCCTTGAACTAAAGGGATACCTTCTTGGAATAATTGAATATTCCAGTTTTCAGAACCAACATCAGTAATGTCAAGATTAAATGCTCCACCAGCTGCTCCATAAGTTGCAGCAGTAGAATTCCAGTCTGCCATCCAAACTCCCCATGAAGATTCATTATTTAATGCTAAATCACCATTTAATATTTGATCAGTATCAGCAACAACAGCTGCTCCAACTAATTCTTCAAACATTACATTATCAAATGTAACAACACTAGGTGCAGAAACTGTAATACCATTCATAGCTCCACCAAGTTCGAAGTCTAATTTTGCATTTAAGTTATCTTCTGCAACAACGAAATCAACTGTGTATAATGTCATTGTGCTAGTTAATGCAACAGTTTCAACATATTCACTTGCTCCAATTAACTTAACATTGATTTCTCTATCTACACTACTCATAGCTTCAAAAGTTAATCTATAAGTATTTGTATCTACTATTTCTAATCCTTCTTGGAATAATTGAATATTCCAGTTTTCAGCACCAACATCTGCGATGTCTAATACTACTGTATCTCCATCATATGCAACTGTTGCACTAGTTGAATTCCAGTCTGCCATCCAAGTTCCCCATACACCAGCGTCAAATGTTCCATTAACAATTAAGTCTGCTGGATCCCATGAAAACGCACTTGGAGTTGTTACAGTTACCATTCTTTCAGCAACTCTTTCATTACCTGCAGCATCACTTACCGTATACGTTACAAGATAAGAACCAACAGTGTTGTAATCTGGAGTTACCATATTCCAAGTAGTTATATTTACGCTTTCAGTAACATCACCATCAACAAAGTCATTTGCCATTACACCTTCTCGAGGATCAAATGGAACTCCGACAAGTACAGTAACATCTTCAATACCTGTAAGTGTTGGTGCAGTTGTATCTTCTGATGATCCAGCACCCCCACCACTAATTTTTAAATCGTCAAGCCAGATAGTACAATCGATATCTGTGCTATCTCCTACATTACCCATTTCGAATAATGGTCCACCATTTACATTGTCAATACCCATTGTGAATGTAAACGAATATTCAGCCCATTCTTCAGTTAAATCAAAGTGAACAGTCATTCCTGGTTTAAAATCTGTAAACCATGGATCACTAGGTAATAGTTCCCCAAATTGGAAATTAAGAATTTTACCTGCAACACTTGATTTAGCTCTGAAAGTAACAGAGTAATCAGTTTCATTTTGCAAAGGAACTTTCATATATTCAAATCTAGATTCATAAACCAATCCTCCAGAAATGATTTCCATTTTTAAAGCTCCATCTTCAACAGATTCAGTAACTAAACCCTTTCCGCCTTCGTATTTTGTCCATCCAACTAAAGCAGTTTCATCGTCGAATGTCCATTCTTTCACTACTGAAGCATTAGGATCTACAAGCACTGTTTCTGCCACGACTGTAACTGAAACAGACTGTCTTGCTAATTTTCCTAAAACTACTACAGAATACTCAATAATACAATTTGATGGAATACCTGTATCTAATGTACCATCAGGATTGATTGTACAATTGTCTGAACTAGCAGTAATTAAATCTGTGTAATCTACTGCGTCACTTCCTACAGCTTTCGCATTTGCGAAAACATCAAAAACATCATCAACCATAATTGATTCATTAGCAAGTCCTGAAAGTACAACAGACTCTACCCCCTCATCAGTATCATCTGTTTTACAAGCAGATATACCAAAAACAAGAACTAATGAAGCTAAAACTAATAATAATTTTTTCATAAAAATTTCTCCTCCTATATTTTCTTTATTTTTCTTCCAAACATAATAAAAAATTTCAGCCCATAAAACTCTATAGACAAATTAATGAAAGAAAGAATGTGAAATAATTCTTCTTTTCGAGTGTAGTATAGCATATTACGAAATCGTTTTCAATATAATAATCTAAATCGTTTTCTTAAATCGCTTACATCTTGCAAAAATGGCTTTGTGTTTAGATGTAAGCATTACGAAAATATCCTTAAATTTAGCCGTTTATTTTACTTCAAAAAATCTTATTTGGAAAATCGATTTTTGACTCAATAATAATTTATATTTTTTTCAAACAAAAAAGAGGGATTTGATTTCCTCTTTTAAATTTCTAGTACATGTCTTGGATTAATTGTGCTTCAATAAGTCTTCTAAAATCCCATTCTAGATGACTATTTGCATCAATTTTATAATTCCAGAAAAACCACCCAAAAGTTTTGTTATATTCATTAAACTGGGCATTGGCAAATGCCATTTTAGCATCAATTATTGAATCTTGACTGAGACCATTATATACATTCCCTTGTAATCCTAAAGACCATTCACCAATTACTACTGGTATAATTCCACTATAATTAGCAATTGTATTCTTTTGTTCTTTATGTGCAAATGCAACATGATCAAAGATATCAAAATCTCCCCAGCCATCACCAAATGTTTGATAAAGATGTATATCAAAGAATACTAATTCAAAATCATTATTTTCAAAGAATCGTTTCCAAGTGTTGTCATAATTTCTGAATCCATCATGGAATCCTATATATATAGATGTATTATGTGATCTAATAATTTCGTAAGCATCAATATAGAATTCTTGAAGAATTCCCATATTTACACTCCAACCAGGTTCATTTAGCACTTCAATTCCCCATAATGAATCATAAGAACTAAAATGTTCAGTAATATCACCTAATATTTCAACTGTTTTTGCAACATTCTCAGGTTGTTCCCATTCTAATACTCCAGCAATTCCGCCATTGTCAAAACCGTTCTGATTGCCTGGTGCAGTATGTAAATCAAGTAGCACCTTAATATCGTGTTCCTCTGCCCAAAGCATAGCTCTTTCAATATATAATAATGATGAGCTATATACTCCCTCACCAAATAACCACCAAGGTATTGGTAATCTTACATATTCAATTCCATGTTCTTTAAGCCATATAAAATCATCTTCTACGATAAACGTATCCCAATGGTTTTCAATAACTTCTTCTGCATTTTCTTTTTGCTCCATGAAGACAGTTTCGTCACTACCATCAACTCCGATAAACAAACTTGGTGTCATCCATCCTTCAAGTACAAACCAACCACCAAGGTTAACTCCCTTAATAGCTATAGTGTTTTCGATAACGTCTTCTACATATAGATTTCCTTTAGAAAAGAAAAATGTAAACTCATCATTTCTATGAAACTCATCTCTATCTTCAGCTTTATCGACTTCATATCCTAAGTAAGTGCCAGCCTCAGCACTTAAATCAAAAGAACCCTGGAAACGGTATTTTCCTAAATCCGTTTCATCAATCCATTCTAAAATTTCTTCTTTAGTAGAATTTATAAAATCAGGAATAACTACTATCCCATCTAAACTATATCCTCTTGAGTAAATAATTGTTAAATCAGAATTAACAGCGACTTTTTTACCCGCTTCAATATCTTGGAAGAAAACTGTATTAGGTAAAACATCGTCATTATACTCGCTACTAACAACAAGATTAATATCATTTTCAAAACTCCATTTTAAAACATCTCCATATTCCATACCTGTTAAATCCGGGATATTCACAGTTGGAGCACTCTTACACGCCAGTAATGATAATATAAGTATAAAACTTACAGATAAAAATACAATTTTTTTCATATGAAACCTCCGAAAAACATAAATAAAAGCCTGTTATAAAAAATAGTATATTAAGTTATTCAAAAAAACAAGAAATATACCAATGACAAAAAAAAGAAAGTAATTAATTACCTTCTAATAAACAAATTGTTTTAGCGTGTTTGAAACCACAGAATATCCTAAAGCATTAAGATGGAATCCATCAAATGTGTACTCGATTTTTAATTGATCGATATCATTTTTTAAATACTTAGTGATATCAACAAATTTATAACGGTTCTTTCTCGCATAGTTTTTAAGATAATAATTAAGCATATTAATTTCAAAATTATCTCTTGCATCAACATATTCACGATTAATATTTTCCATATTAGCTGGATTGACCGGTACGACACTCATAATGTGAATTTCAGTGTCTTTTGATCGTCTTTTCATCTCTTCACAAATTTTAATTATGTTGCCATAAATGTCTTTAACATTCGTATCTTCAAATCCCATATCATTTGAACCAACTGATATAAATAGTTTACTTGGTTTATATTTTATTGCTCGCTTATAAAGCGAATCTAATAGCGTTACAGTAGTATCTCCTGATATCCCATTATTATAGATAGTTAGTTCTGGTATTGTGCTGTTAATATTAAGGTTTTCAATTAAGCAATCTCCAATTAATACAACTTGATTTTTTTTGTATTCTCTAGAAGAAATCTCTTGAAGTTTTTCTCTATATCTTCTCTTGATGTCTTTTCTATTCATTATGTTCATCGTTCCCTTCGCCTTTATAATAATCAGCTAAAGGTTGTCTGAAAACGCGTTTAATCAACAATAAAACTACTAAAGCCAAAATAGATACAATGATTCCTAACGTATATTGACCAAGTCCAAAAATAATTCCAATGATTGCACCAATCCACAGAGTTGAAGCAGTTGTTAAACCATATACATTTGAATTAGTTTTTAGTATAGCACCAGTTCCAAGGAACCCAACACCCGCAACTATTTGTGCGATTAGTCTTTGTCTTTCAATCACGACCGAACGGATTAAGTCAGGATTAGCTTGAGCAAAAACTATTGCGTCATGAACCATTATTTCTTGAACGATTGCAAGGGCAGCTGCACCAAGTGCAACTAAAACATGCGTTGTCATCCCAGCAATTTTATGCTTTCTTTGTCTCTCAAATCCAATGAGACCTACGAACAGAACTGTTAATCCAAGACTTTGTAGGATGTAAAAAATATCAATTGTTTTATCCATCCTATTCACCTACTTCCTATTGTAACTTATCATTATAAACGCTTACATTTAAAAAAGCAATAGCAAAAGCGAAGAAAAATCTTCGCTTTTGTTTATAATTATTCTTCTTCTAAACTATAATCCATTGCTTCATATCGTTTATACATAGCATAACGACGTTTAGCTTCTTTCAAGTTTAGATCATATAATTCTTCTGCATGTTCTGGATTAATATCAAGTAATTGATAGTAACGAGCTTCATTCATTAGATATTCTTTATAACGATCCCATTGTGGTGGTTTCGAATCAATTTTGAATGGATTTTTACCAAGTACTTCAAGTTTTGGATCAAATCTGAATGTTGGCCAGTAACCACATAATGTTGCTAATTTTGCTTGGTTCCCTGAATTAGTTAATCCACCTTTAATTGCATGAGCAATACACGGTGAATACGCTAAAATCAATGAAGGTCCTTTATATGCTTCAGCTTCTTTGAATGCTTTAAGAACTTGTTGTTGGGAAGCACCGTGAGATACTTGAGCAACATATACATGTCCATAACTCATTGCGATTGCAGCTAAATCTTTTTTCTTACCTTCTTTACCACTTGCTGTAAATTTAGCAATTGAACCTGTTGGAGCAGATTTAGATGATTGTCCACCAGTATTTGAGTAAACTTCTGTATCTAATACTAAGATATTAACATCTTCTTTATTTGCAATAACATGGTCTAATCCACCAAATCCGATATCATAAGCCCATCCGTCTCCACCGATAATCCAATTTGATTGTTTTACGATGTAGTTAGATAATTCTTTGATTTCTTTTGCCATTGCATCAGTAGAGTTTTCGATTAATGGCATTAATTTGTTAAATACATCTAATGTTATATCTCCATCAGTTCTATTATCTACCCAAGAAGTAAATAATTCTTTGATTTCAGGACTTACTTTATCTTTATTTTCAACAAATACGTTTTGTAATCTATCACGAAGTGCTTCATTAGCATGTCTCATACCATATCCGAATTCAGCATTATCTTCAAATAAACTGTTTGCCCATGCAGGCCCGCGTCCATTGTCTAATGTTGTATAAGGTGTAGCTGGGAAACTTCCTCCATAAATTGATGAACAACCAGTTGCGTTAGCAATTTGCATTCTTTCACCAAATAATTGAGTTACTAATTTAACATAAGGTGTTTCTCCACAACCAGCGCATGCACCACTAAATTCAAATAATGGTTTTGCAAATTGTGAATTTTTAGCGTTATTTTTATTTACTAAGTTATCTTTGTAAGTAACATGATCAAATAAGTATTCAGCATTTTTAACTTCTCCAAGATCAATTTCTTCATGAATTGGAGTCATTACTAATGATTTTTCTTTAGAAGGACATACTTCAACACAAACTCCACAACCTGTACAATCTAATGTAGAGATTTGGATTTTGTAGCGTAATCCATCGAATCCTTTACCTTGAGGTTTTTTAGTTTTTAAACCTTCTGGTGCATTTTTCATTTCTTCTTCAGTTAATAAGAAAGGTCTAATTACAGCATGAGGACAAGCAAATGCACATTGATTACATTGAATACAGTTATCATCTAACCATTTAGGAACATAGTTTGCGATACCACGTTTTTCATATGCAGTTCCACCATTTTCCATAG
>Ga0222628_1000053_pt1 | contig 56341 bp, 55 predicted proteins | sample AntAcemetageno95_FD_179860 | JGI IMG/M metagenome (GOLD analysis project Ga0222628, IMG submission 179860) | Saline water microbial communities from Ace Lake, Antarctica - #95 | ecosystem: Environmental > Aquatic > Non-marine Saline and Alkaline > Saline | place: Antarctica: Ace Lake | collected...
TGGTCATAATGGAAAAGATCTAACTTTGCTTTTGCCAGTCGGATCTTTTATTAAGAATTCACAAACCGAAGAAGAAAAAGAAGTCATCGAGTCTGGAAAGAAAATTTTGATAGCCAAAGGAGGAATTGGTGGTAGAGGAAATTTTTATTTTCGTTCTTCAGTTAACACTAGCCCAATGGAATCTGAGGAGGGAAAGAAAGGAGAATACTTTGAATTTAAAATCGAACTTCGCCTGATTGCTGATATTGGCCTAATCGGTCTTCCTAATGTTGGAAAATCTAGTTTATTGAATGAATTAACAAAAGCAGATGTTAAAGTTGCTAACTATGAATTCACAACTCTCGAGCCAAATCTAGGCGCGATGGACGGAATTATTTTAGCTGATATCCCAGGACTTATTGAGGGTGCTTCCAGTGGAAAAGGATTGGGAATAAAATTTTTAAAACATATTAAAAGAACTAAGGTTTTATTCCATTGCATTTCAGCTCAATCGCAAGATGTGATTAAAGATTATCAGATTATTCGCAAGGAACTGGGGGATTTTAGTGAAGATTTGGTAGAAAAAAAAGAATTAGTATTTTTGACAAAGACTGATTTAGTTGAAGAATCTGAATTGAAGGAGAAGAAAAAAGAATTAGAAAAAAACAATCTCAAAGTTGAAATACTTTCTATTCATGATTGGGATAGCATCGAAAGAGTTAGAAAAATTATTCAGGATATGTTAAAATAATTTAGTAATAAAATAAATTCACCCTGTAGAATAATCCCGAGTATTTGGGATAATCCCGAGCACTCGGGATTTATTAAACAGGGTAAAATAAATGGAAGAATTAATAGTATTTAGCGAAAACTATAAGATATATTTAATAATTTTATTTATTTGGAGTATTCCTTGGAAAGGATTTGCGCTTTGGAAGTCAGCTCGTAGAGGAGAAAAAATTTGGTTCATTATTCTTCTAATTATTAACACGGTCGGATTTTTAGAAATATTATATTTATTTTACCTTTCAGAAAAGAAAGTTAAACCCGAAGAAGATTTACCTGAAAAGATTATTGAATAAAAACAAAAACCCCTGATTTTTCTGGGGTTTTTTATTTGGAAGACTTTATTTTTCAATTGGATAATTTTTTTCTTTCCATTTTATAAATCCTTCAGAAAGAGTAAAGACGTTGAATTTGCCTAAATCAAAAAGTCGAACGCCAGCTTTAAAGGCAGTGAAAGAGTCATCATCGTAAAGAATAACTTTTTTGCCAATAGTAATTTCCTTAACTCTCCTTTCAAGTTCATCCAGAGGGATGTTAACTGAGCCGGGAATTTTTTCAGTATTATAGCTTTCCTTTCCTCGAACATCTATAATTAGAAGATTTTTCTTATTTTCCATTAAGGATTTTAACTCATCAGTATTTATATATTTAATTTTGGATTGATCGACCATAGAGTTAGGATCTCCCTCGGATATGGTTGGATAAAAATTTTCTTTCCACTTGCTTAAACCGCCCTTGAGATAGTAGGTATTTACAATATTTTTTTCTTTGAAATCAGAACTAACTAAATTCATAACTTCTAAGCTATCAGAATTATCAATTAAAATATAGGTTTCATTTTTTTCAAACTTATCAATATTTTCTTTGATAACATCTATGGATATATTAATTGAATCGAGTAGGTGTTCCTTCTTGAATTCATTAGAGGAGCGGATGTCTATAAGGTTAATCTTTTCTTCACTATTTATTCTTTGGAGTAGATTTTCAGCTGTTATTGATTTTGCATCTTTCATTTTATCAACAACCTCTTGCGTTTCTAAAATATTTTTTTCTTCCAGATCTTGTTGTTTTAAATTGGATTTAATAAACATCAAAACGACAACTAGTGCAATAACGCCAAAACTTATAAAAACAATTTTAAATTCATTTTTTTGTTGTTTCATATTTCTATTTTAGCATTGATTTTACAAATTGGGGATAGCCGTTAATAAAGTTTTTTATTTCAACTTCTTTTTTACCCTCCAATTGAACTCTTTTTAATTCAATAGATCCTTTTCCAGTTTTTACAAAAGTTTTTTCATTAGAACTAAAAACAATCCCAATTTCATTTTCAGAGAAATTTTCTTCGCTGAAATCAATCTCGGAAATTTTTAGACGTTGGCCGTTCCAAAAAGTAAATATTCCTGGCCAAGGATAAAAAGCGCGATAATGATTAAAAATAGATTCAGCTGATTTATTCCAATCTATCTTCCCATCTTCTTTATTTAACATTTGACAAAAAGTTGCATCAAAATCTTTTTGCTCAGTAGGTTGGATCTGTCCGTTTATCCAGTCAGGAAGAATTTTAATTAGTAATTTAGAAGAAAGAGAAGATAATCTAGTTGAAAATTCAGGAAGTTTTTCTTTGGGCTTCACTGGTATTTTAATTTGCGTCAGAATATCTCCTGCGTCAACTGCCTGTGACATAAGCATTATTGTCGTTCCAGTTTCTTTCTCTCCGTTCAGAAGTGTATTTTGCATTGGTGAGGCTCCACGATATTTTGGGAGTAGGGAAGGATGGATATTTATACATTTAAGGCGAGGAATATCTAAGATCTCTTGAGGGATAATTTTTCCATAAGCTGCAACAATAATTAGGTCAGGTTTTTGATTTTTAATATTTTCAATTTCTTCTTTGAGTTTAATTGGTTGAAAAACTGGAATGCTTTTATTTTCAGCAGTTATTTTTATAGGACTTTTTTCAATCGTTTGCTTGCGCCCAACTTTTTTATCTGGCTGAGTATAAACAGATATTATGTTATATTTATCCTTAATTAAATCCAAAAGAACCCGATTTGAAAAATCAGGCGTGCCCATAAAAATAATTCGAAGATTTTTTTTATCCATTCTTTTTCTTTTTTACTTCATGCTCAATGAAAAGAACTCCATTTAAGTGATCAATTTCATGTTGAAGGGCTTTAGAAAAAAGTCCATCGGCGGTGACTTTAAATGGATGACCATGTTCGTCAATGGCTTTAACGGTAACTTTTTTAGGTCTTTTTATTGGAATATATTTTCCAGGAAAAGAAAGGCAACCTTCTTCGCATATTTCTTTACGCCAAGATTTAGAGATAATTTTTGGATTAATCAAAACATATTTATCTTCTCCAAATTTTATAAGGCAAAGTTTAATTGATTTTCCGATTTGTGGAGCAGCCAAGCCTAGGCCATTATTTTCAGCCATGAATTTAAACATTTCTGAAATAAGCTTCTGAATTTTAGAGCCTTTAATTTCTTCCTGTTTAATTATCTGGGTTCCTTTTTTAAGGATTGGATCAGGATAAGTCCTGATTTTTAATTTAGCCATAATTTATATAATTGAAATTGGATTAACATCTACTATCCAACCACTTGGAATTGAATGAATTGTTTGTTGGATTTCTTTAGAAGTCTTTTGATTTTTTAACTTAATAACAATTTGCTTTCGGAAGCGTCCTCTAATTTTTGAAAGATAGGCATCTTGTGGTTCAGAGACACTTATTTTAGCAGAAACATGTCTTTCTAGCAAGGTAAAAACTCTTTGAGATTCTTCCTGGACTTTCTTAGTGGAGTTATTCTGAAAAATTAATTTTATTAGTTTTCCGAAAGGGGGAAGGGAAAGGTCTTTTCTCTCTTGGAGTTCTTCTTTATAAAATTTTTCTAAATTTCTTTCAGCAACTAATTTAAAAAACTTTTGTTCTGGATTAAAGGTTTGAATCAGAGTTTTACCTGCCATTTTAGAGTGAGGTCGGTTAGTTCTCCCAGAAACTTGGATAATTGTTTGAAAAGCTTTTTCATAGGTAGAAAAATCAGGAATAGAGAGCAAGGCATCCCCATCTATAATACCAACCAGAGTTACGTTGGGCAAATCCCAGCCCTTGGAAATCATCTGGGTCCCAATTAGAATATCAATTTTTTTATCTTGAAAATCTGCATAGGTTTTTTCTCGGGAGCCTGCGATTTTAGTTGTTTGATTATCAATTCGAGAAACTTTTGCATTTGGGAATAGATCCAAGATTTCTCTTTCGACTTTTTGTGTTCCCATTCCAATATTTTGAAAGGCAATTCCATGACACTTTGAACATTCTGGGATTACTGATGATTTAAATTTGCAGTGAATGCACTTATAAATTCCAGAATTATCAAATACCAGAGCACGATCGCAATCTGGACATTTGAGGACGGTTTTACAACCAGAACAGATGGAAAAATTTGAAAGTCCTTGACGATTAATAAATAGGATTATTTGAAAGTTATATTTTAGGGCAAAGGTAATTTCTGATTTTAATTGTTTAGAAATACTAGAATAATTTTTAATCCAGCGTTCTTTTTTCATATCAACTAACTCAATATCAGCATCTTGAATCTGATTTTTAGTTTTTGATAAATTGAGTTTTGGTAATTTTATTAGTTGGTATTTTTTGGTTGTAACTTTTTGAAAAGTTTCAATGGAAGGAGTGGCAGAGCCACGAATAATTTTAGCTTGATGGATTGTTGCCAATTTTTCGGCAACAATTCTAGCATCATAGCGTGGGTTCATATCCCATTGCTTAAAAGAGATATCTTGCTCCTCGTCAATGATAATCATCTTTAAATTTTTAAAAGGTAGAAAGACTGACATTCGAGTTCCGATAATTATTTTTGCCTCTCCAGTTTGAATTTTTTTCCACTGAGAATAATATTTTCCTTTGGAAATCTTACTAGTGAGAACAGAGATATTTTCTTCTCCAAAATATTCTCCATATCTTTCGATGGCTTGGGGAGTTAAAGTGAGTTCTGGGATAAGAATTAGAACCTGCTCATTTTTCTTTAATTTTTTAATAGCATTTAGATAAATTTCAGTTTTACCAGAGCCAGAAGGGCCAAATAATAGAGAGTTGGTATTTTTGGATATTTTTTTTATAGCTTCAAGCTGCTCTTCGGTAAGGATTATATTCCTTACCATTTTATTTTTTAATATTTTTTCTGTGTCTTTTGATGTGCGCTCTTTGGTTCTTTTTGGAATAAAGCTTTTCATGACAATTCCAAGAGGGGAGAGAAAGTAATTAGAAATGAATTTTGCTAATTCAATTTGATTTTTGTCCAAAAAGTTTTCTTCTAAAATTTTATCAACTTTTTTTAACTCGACATTTCCTAATCTGGAAAAATCACTTCGAGATTCGAGCACAATGCCTTCAATTTTTCGATTAGCGAAGGGAATGGAAACCAGTGTTCCAAAAGCTATTTTTTCTGGATGTAGATAACAAAAAAATTGATCCCGCGAAAGTGGAATTTTAGTTATTGGGACAATGTCTATAATGTATTTCTTCATGTGCTAAGAATAGCATTTTCCTTGCTAAAAGGCCAAATTTAGCCTAAAATTGAGTTATATGAAAAGAAAAATATATATTAGTATAAATATCCCAGAAAGTGATAAAAAACGTCTCACTAAAGCTGTTTCAAATTGGCTTGATTTGCCAGTGAAGTGGGTTAAGGAATCCAATTTACATCTTACTTTGGTATATTTAGGGCATGTTGGTGATGATGCCATTGTTGAAATTTGTCAGCAAGTAAAAAAAGCGGCTTCTGGTAAAGAACTTTTCGATCTGCATTTTTCAGACATTGAGCTAAATTCAGAAACTGATTCAAAATTAGTTTGGCTTTCAGGGGAGCCAAGTCAAGATCTTCTAAGGCTTAGAGAGGATGTTGAAAAAGAATTAGACATTTTTGTTTCGGAAAAGAAATCTTTTTCACCGCATATAACTTTGGGGAGAATTAGAAAACAAAAATGGGAAGAATTAAGTCCAAAACCGGAAATCAAAAAAGAACTCAATTTTGCATTAACTGTCGAAAGTGTAGATGTGATGGCAAGTGATTTTGAAAATGAAGGGCAGGAGTATTCGATTATTGAAAGCTGTCAATTAGACGGGTAGATTTTGAATTATAAAAAAATTTTACAAAATTACTAATTACAATATAACAGTGTATTGTAGTAAAATTTAAATAAAAATAAATGTCAAAAGTAAGATACGATGATATTAATAAGAGGGATAAATATCAAGCAATTGGAGATTTTTATGAAATAATTTCTAATTTAAATTCAAAAAAAGAGTCCATTGATTTTTTTATTGGTTTATTAACTCCAAGTGAAGCTTTAATGTTAGCTAGGAGAATACAAATTGGAAAGAGAATTTTGGAAGGTAAAAAATATGATGAAATTAGAAAAGAACTTAAAGTTGGTTTTAGTACTATAACAAAAACAGAGAATTGGATTCATGGAGGATCTGATAAATATTCAAAATGGATAGAGGAATGTTTGAGAAAAAATATGAAAAAGAAAAAAACGAAAGAGCATTTTAAGGGTTTGCTTGATAAGTATCCAGAACATAGGATTTTAAAAAATATTTTGAATTAATTTTTTTAGTATTTTATGATATTACAATATAACAGTGTATTGTAGTGTATGGAGGATGGTAGTATTTTTATGGAAATTTTAGGAGTGAAAATTGATAATTTTAGTCAAGAGGAACTATTCCAAAAGATAGAAGGTTTTTTAGTGTCAGATAGATTTCATCAAATTGCGACTGTTAATCCAGAATTTATTTTGCAAACGCAAAAGGATGATAGATTTAAGAAGATTTTGAATGGATGTGATTTGAACGTGGCAGATGGGATTGGGATTAAATTTGCATTTTTGTTTCAGGGAAAAAAATTAAAATGTAGAATGCCGGGGATTGATTTGATGATAAAAATATTAGAAATTGCTAATAGAAAAAACATGAAAATATTTCTAGCAACTAAGGATGGGGGACTTAGTTCATGGCAAGAGACTAGCGGTGTATTAAAAAAAATATTTCCAAATGTTGAGATTGATGGAGAAAATATTGACGTGTCAAATACCAAATACCAAATACCAAATACCAAATACGATATCGTTTTTTGTGCCTTTGGATCGCCAGCACAAGAGAAGTTTCTAAATGGTTTAAAAAATGGTAAAATAAAGTTAGCCATGGGAATTGGTGGAGGTTTTGATTATCTAACTGGAAAGATTAAACGTGCGCCGAAATGGATGCGGAAAATTGGATTGGAATGGCTTTTTCGATTAATTTTAGAGCCGAGATATAGATTTAAAAGAATTTGGAATGCGGTTATCGTTTTTTCAATAAAGGTAATTAAAAATTAAAATAAAAAAATGTCAGAAGATATGCAAAGACTATTAAAAAATTTAACAAATTTTTTTACTGTGGTTAACTATATAGGTGCGCCTATTTTTATTTTTGTATTACTTTTTCTTCCACTTAAGTTTAATAGAACTTTAGATTTAGTAGATATTTTCGAAATCATTTCTTTGCTTATTTTGCCAATTGTTATTATTTTATCTTTAATTTATTCTCGTAAATATTATAAAATAAGTGATTACAAAAAATCTTTTATTATTAATGTCATGCCATCACTAATCTTTTTACTAGAAATTTTTGTTGGATCTTTTTTTTAGAATTACAAATATTATATTAAAAAATAAAAGAATTATAAATTTATGGAAAAGAAAGTAAGAGTAAGATTTGCGCCGAGCCCAACTGGATTTCTTCATATTGGAGGATTGAAGATGGCTTTGTTTGATTATCTAATTACTAAAAAACTTGGTGGAAAGTTTGTTTTGCGTATTGAGGATACTGATCAAAAAAGATCTGTTGAAGGCGCAGTTGAAGGGATGATTAATGCTTTGGATTGGACTGGAATGAAATATGACGAGGGTGCGTTTGAAAAGTCAAAAGTTGAAAGTCAAAAGTTGAAAGTTAAAGTTGAAGATTCAAAAACCTATCCTGGAATTTCTGAAGTGGGGGAGTTTGGTCCATATATTCAGTCAGAAAGATTAGAACTTTATAAACAATATGCCGAGCAATTAGTTACTGAAGACAAAGCTTATTATTGTTTCTGTTCTAGCGAGAGATTAGAAGAACTTCGTAATACTCAAACAGAGAATAAACAAGCGCCTAAATATGATCGAAAATGTTTGGAGCTATCCAAGGAAGAAGCGGAGACAAAAATTAAAAACGGAGAAAAATATGTAATTCGCTTTAAGATTCCTGAAGGTAAAACAAAGTTTAAAGATTCTGTATATGGTGAGATTGAAGTAGGCAATGGAACTTTAGATGACCAAGTGATTTTGAAATCTGATGGTTTCCCGACCTATCACTTGGCAGTTGTTGTTGATGATTGTTTGATGAAAATTTCGCATGTTATTCGGGGAGCAGAATGGTTGCCAAGTACGCCAAAGCATATTTTACTTTATCAAGCTTTTGATTGGGAAGATATGATTCCAGAATTTATTCATATGCCAAATATGCTTAATAAGGATAAGAAAAAACTTTCCAAGCGTCGTGATAGCGTGAGTGTGGAAGAGTTCAGACAGATGGGATTTCCAAAAGAGGGAATTTTGAATTATATTTTGCTTTTAGGATGGAATCCGAAAACTGAAGAAGAAATCTTTACCTTAGATGAAATGGTAGAAAAATTTGATATTGCTAAAATAAATCGATCAGGTGGAATTTTTGATCTTGAGAGACTCGCTTGGGTGAGCGCTCAACATATTAAGAAAATGTCAGTTGATGAAATCTATTCTGAATGTCTAGAATTTTTGGAAGAAAAAGAATTTTATAAAAATGCAACAGATGAAAGAAAATCTGAAGATTATTTGAAAAAAATAATTTCAGTTGAAAAAGATCGACTTTCAAAATTTACTGAGGTAGGGGAGAGTAACCAATTTTTCTTTAGTGATATAAAATTTGAAAAAGAAATTTTGCAATGGAAAGAAAATGATGAAGCGACAACAAAAGAAAATTTGGAAAAATCAAAAGTAGCTTTAGAAAAAATTGAAGAAGGGGATTGGATGGAAGAAAATTTAGAAAAAACTTTGTTAGAAGTGGCAGACAAACCTGCCCGCAATGCTACGCATAGCGTTGCAGGCGGGAGAGGGGATCTCCTATTCCCACTTCGAGCAGCTTTGACGGGTGCGAAAAAATCTCCATCACCCTTTCAATGCGCTTGGGTTTTAGGAAAAACAGAAAGTATAAAAAGAATTACAGATGCAATTGAAAAATTAAAATAATTTTTATGCAGAAAGAGGTAAATATTTTTTTTAGTTTTAAGGCCGTAATTTTATTATTGGCTATTTTCGGAATGATAATTTTTTTAGGAAGAGATAACGTGAGAGCTTCTCAATGTGATCAATATGAAGGTGATGCAAAAGAAGAATGTGAGGATAACATTGATAAGGCTGATGAATATGAAAAATTGATTAAAATTAATGAAGAAAAAAAAGCATCCCAAACTAATCAATGGCAAATAATTAATTTAGAAAAGCAAAAAAATTCGACTACCATTAATCAGACTCAAGAAAAAATAACTAATCTTGGACAGCAAATCTATGACTTAGAGGGAAAAATATATGAGAAAGAAGAATCAATTATAACTCTAAAAAATATCCTGACTTCTTTGTTGAGATCCTATCAAGAAAATTTTAATTCAGGAGCTACAGTTATTCGTTATGATATGGGCAATATATTTATTCAATCTGATTATACAAGTCAAATTTCTTCTAAAATTATTGGTGTGCTAGATCTTATTCGTAAAGAAAAAGAAGATATAGAAGATTTAAGAAAAATAACCTCGTCTAAAAAAGATGAGAGCGAAGAATTAAAAGAAAATTTAAAAGTAAAAGGTTATTCCTTACAATCATCAGCTAATACAAAATATTCACAAATACAAGAAACCCAAAAAGATATTGATAGATATCAAGAAAAGTTAGCCAAAGTTGAATCTGAAATTTATTCTTTGGAAGCTGGAAAAACTTATGCTGACTTAGGAGATCTTGATGATTTTAGTTTTCCTGCTAAGCCAACGAGAATAACTCAATATTACGGATATACTTCATTTGCTTCGTCAAGTTCGTTTTATAAAAATAAATTTCACAACGGGGTTGACTTTAGTGGAAAGTCTTCAGATGGATATGCTAGAGCGGTTGCTGATGGAAAAGTTTTAGCAACTGGAAAATGCTACAAGAGTGGTGAGTGGTACGCATATGGTCGTTGGGTTGCCATTAAACATGAAGGTGAGGACGCTGACTATGTTACTTTTTATGCTCATTTAGATAGTGATTCAGTTTCAAAAGGGGATAAGGTTGATCAAGGAGAGAAGATTGGAAAAATTGGCAATACTGGGAATTCCACTGCTCCTCATTTGCATTTCTCTCTTTTTACAATAAGTTCATTTAAAGTTGTGGAGTCTTCAACCGTTGATGGTTTATATTATCCAACAGGAACAAGCGCTAATCCAATGGCTTACTTCTAGATTTAAAAATATAGGAAATAAAAAAGCGGCTTTGGGCCGTTTTTGTTTTGAGCAGGGGATAGTAGAATTTAGTCGCTACACTGAGCTATATAATTTTCGTTTAGATTTAGGATTTTTTTAATAGATTTTTGGTTACTTGTTTCAAAGCATTTAATGAAGTCCTTATTTTCATTACAGGAAGTTATAGAATTTACAGATACATTAAGTAGGCGCTTTAGGCTATTTAAGGTGGCGTCAGAGCTGTCAGCATTCTGTATCTTATCCAACATGGTTTTTTGTTCTTTCTTATTTAAAGATGAGAAAAGATTTATTTCTGCACCGAAGGCCTCTGCTTCTCGTTCCATGCAATCTTTTAAGGTTGAGTTTTTGTAGAATTCAAAATATTGTTTGGCGTGAGTTAGTTCATGGATGAGAACAAAAGCTAAAGTCAGGTCATCTTTTCTTTCGTATGATTTGTCGACAGAAATTCGGACAACATGTTCTTCCGGATTTTCTATTGAAAAATCATTATCATTGTGAGGAGTTTCAAATTTTCCTTCGATTTTATTTCCCGAGTTTTTTTTATTAAGGTCAGAATAGCGAATATCAACGCAACCAATTATGTCTTTGATAAAGTCAGTTTCATGACCAGCAGAATCTAATCTATTTTCAATCAAGTTAATCGCTTTAGTGAATTTTGGATCAAACTTTTTATCAATATTATTATTGCAGAAGGGCGATGCAATTTCCTCCGAGGCTTGAGCTCTTTTTGCAAACGCTAGAGCTGGTTGAGGAAGGGCGTCTGGATTAAAAACAAAATAAACATACAAAATCAACCCCAATAAAGTAATTGGGAAAAGAAAAAAATTCACAAAAATTTTTCGAAATTTGTTTGGCATGTTTTATAGCAGTAATTGGGTTTTGTTTTAACATAAGAGGTTAGCACATCAATTTTTGGGAGTCAATGATTTCACTAATTATGTCTAAAATAGGGGAGGGGTTGTTGAGGTTGAGGATGAGGTGCCTTACAATAAACATAAAAAATTAAAATTAAAAAAAGTTTTGGGAAAACTTTAATTTTTTTAGTTTCAATTTAAAAAAATATTTATGTAGTTAATACATAGAAGGGGAATGAAATAGTTCTAAAATAATATTTTTATTTTTTCAAAAACAATTTTAAAAAAGAATACTTTAATGGGTAGATATACAGCAAAGTCCATCAAACAGCCTTAGGGCTCAAAAAGGCAATGTCGCGAAAGATACATTGTGCGACACTGTGTGCAAAGCTGTCCCTACTCTCTTATATAAAAAAATCCCGAGTACTCGGGATTTAATTACCTTATCTATTATTTCTTTTTCTTTTCATAATTCTCTATTGCAAGATGTAATGCTTCGTCAGCTAGATTTGAACAATGCATTTTTATTTTTGGTAAACCTTCCAATGCTTCTGCCACATCTTTTTTGGAAATTTTTTTTGCTTCCCCTAATGTCTTACCCTTAGCTAATTCGCTAATCATTGATGATGTTGCTATCGCACTAGCGCACCCTAGGGTCTCAAATCCAATTTCACGGATAAATTCTTCTTTTTTAGAATTTTTAGATACATTGATGTATATCTGCATAAGGTCTCCGCAGACAGGATTTCCAGCAATCCCTTTTCCATTAAACTTTTTCAGTTTCCCCTGGTTCTTTGGCCTGGTGAAATGCTCGATAACTTTTTTTGAATACTTCATAAAAATAAATTTTTAATTTGTAATTTTAAATTTTGAATCAATTTCTAATTTTTTAATTTATAATTTTAAAACATTTATTCATTAAAATTTGATTAGAAATTCTAAATTCATAATTAATCATTAGAGTTGTAATATTCTTTAAGTATATTTCCGGATATCTCTCGTAATCTATTAATAATTTCTTTGAGCTTTAAAATGAATATATCAATTTCCTTTTTAGTTGTATCTTTGCCTAGAGATACTCGAAGTGATCCATGAGTCTCCTCAGGCTTCTTTTCGATAGCCAAGAGAACATGAGATGGTTCAAGCGCTCCAGATGAACAAGCAGACCCTGTTGAGCAAGCGATGCCCTCCATATCCAAAGAAAGAAGAAGTCCCTCCCCTTCTACATTCAAAAAAGAAAAATTTAGATTGGCAGGAGAGCGAAATTTTTTTGATCCATTTAATTTCGTTTTTGGAATTTCTTGCAAAACTTTTTTCATCAGATAATTCCTAAGAATTTCAATCTTCTTATTTTTTTTCTTATCTATAATAGCTATGGCTTTTCCAAGCCCAACGATTCCTGGTACATTATGTGTTCCAGCTCTCATTTGACCTTCTTGATCACCGCCATCTTGGATTTTTCTGATTGGAATTCTACGCTTTAAATATAAGGCGCCAACTCCTTTTGGACCGTAGATCTTATGCCCAGAAAAAGAAAGCAAATCAACTCCAAGCTTTTCTATATCACAATTCAAGTAGTTAATTGCTTGGGTCGCATCAGTATGAAAGAGTGGATAGATTGAATATTTTTTCTTTCGTGAGTCTTTAATGATTTTTCCAATTTTTTCAATTGGCGCAATTGTTCCGATTTCATTATTCACATACATCACAGAAACTAAGATCGTATTCCGCCGGATTGCCTTTTTAATATCTTCTGGAGATATAAAACCTTCCTTGTCAGGCTTGATGTAGGTTATTTCGGCTAAACCTTCTTTCTCTAGCGATTTACAAGTGTCCAATACACAATGATGTTCGAATGCAGTTGTGATTATATGAGGCTTTTGACCTTTAAATTTGGGATTAATCTGAAAAGATTTAACGGCTCCTTTAATGGACAGGTTATTTGCTTCGGTAGCACCACTAGTAAAAACGATTTCTGAAGATTGGCAATTTAGAAAATTTGAAACAATCTCTCTTGCTTCATCGACTGCGTCTTCTGCAACTCGGCCAAAAGAATGCAATGACATTGCATTTCCAAAGTTATCAGAAAAATATGGAAGCATCGCTTCCAAAACTTTTTTGTCCACTGGTGTTGTGGCGGCATGGTCAAGATATATTTTTTTAGTATTCATAGTTTAAATTAGATCGCTTAGTTTTATTCCATATAAAGTCTTTCTGATCTGCGCTCCTAGTTTTAGCCAGACTGCTTTAGAGGCACAATTGCAAAAGGCATGACATTCAGATGCAACACATTTAGTTGGAGAAATAGCTCCTTCTAAATTTTCTATAACTTCTCCAGCCGTCATTTTTTTTGGATTTTTAGCTAAAACATATCCCCCATACTTACCTCGAGTACTATTTACTAGTTTTTCTTTTTTTAGAATCACAAAAAGTTTTTCTAGATATTTCACTGAAATCATTTCTTCTTTGGATATTTCCTGCAAGCTTTTTTTGTTAGGATAGTCTTTGGCTAGACTTACAATTGCCCGCAGGCCATATTCTGCCCTAGTTGAAAACTTCATATTTCTTTAATGCCAAGTTAAATACGCTTTGCTTATTTGCTTTGCAAGATTTAACGAGCTAAATCCTACTAAATTAGTATGCATTAGAATTGTATATAAAAATGATTAAATTGTCAAGTGTTTAATATGCTATAATTAACAAATAAATATAACTATAAATTTATGCGTATATCCTATTCTGCAATGGACACCTATCAATCTTGTCCGTTGAAATATAAATTTCAGAACATCGATAGAATAAAAACTCCTAAATCTAAGGAGGCGGTTTTTGGAACAACTATTCATGAAACTATGAAGTTTGTTCATACTCCAGGAATACTTTCCCCTACCTTGGATCAAGCGATGGAACATTTTTCTGATTCTTGGAATCCGGCAGTTTTTGAAAATCCAGATGAAGAACGAGCAGCTTTTTCTCAAGGAATCCAAATTATTCAAAGATATTATCAAGAACACAATCCAGCCAATTTTAACATTGTTGATTTAGAATCACGTTTTGCAATTGAAATTGGAGAAGACGATAATAAGCATGATGTTTCTGGGATTATTGATCGAATTGATAAAACTGAAGAAGGCTATGAGATTATTGATTATAAAACGACAAAAAAGATGCCCTCTCAAGACAAGGTTGATAATGATTTGCAGTTATCAATTTATTTGAAAGCATTTTTAAAGCGTTACCCAAAAGAAGTCATAAATTTGGATAAAATTAAGGTGAGTTTATATTACCTAAAACACGGCGTGAAACTCTCCTCTACTCGGACCTTGGAGCAACTTGAAAAAAGTGAACAATTATTCTTGGATGTTATAAAGTTGATTGAAGAAGGAAAATTTGAACCGACGATGACGCCACTTTGTGATTGGTGTGGCTATCAAAATATATGTCCGATGTGGAAGCATAAATTTAAGGAAACGAGGAAAATTGATAGTGATGAAGTTAATCAAAAAATTGGAGAATATATTGAGCTAAAATCGGCTGTATCAATTACTAAGGATCGCTTGGGAGAATTACAAGAAAATATTTTGCAGTATATGGAGCAAGAAGGTGTTGATCGAGTTTTTGGAGAAAGTGGCATTATCGCCAAATCAATCCGAAAGACTTATAAATATGACGAAAAGAAATTAAAAGAGGTTTTGGAGCCATTAGATCGCTGGGAAGATGTTTTGAAAGTTGATGGTATTGCTCTGCGAAGTGTTCTTGGGACGATCCCCTCTAATGTTAAATATGAAGCAGAAAAAGCAAAAATCTTAAATAAGGAAACAAAAAGTTTGGCAGTTAAGAAAGGAAAGGAATAGATAGTAGATTTCGTTAATTATTTTAGGGCGTAAATTATTTATGCTCTTTTTAATTTTTTATATAAAATAACTTAAAATATTGACATTTATTGTATAATATAGTATTATTATAAATTCTGATTTTACAATGTTCATTAAAAAAATAAATATATCTATTATAAAGGGGGTTCAAAATGGTTAAAACGATTCAAGAAATGACGAGTGAAAAAAGGTCGCACTTGCTCTTGACGGCTCTTTCCAAAAAGAGCTCAGACTCGATTTATTTTATTGATCGAGAAGGGCGCTTTATTTGGGTGAATGCGACTAAAGCTCGTAATTCTGGAACTACTATTCCAGAAATGATTGGGAAAACAGATTTTGATTTTATGTCAGAAGAAGAGGCAGAACGCTCCTGGGAAGATAATCAGCGAGTAATAGATACAAAAGAGCCAATCGTTAATAAGGTTGAAATAATAACCCGTTCTGACAAGAGCAGCGTTTTTGTTTCGGTAACAAAAGCTCCTTGGTATGATGATGAGGAAGAAATCATCGGAGTGATCGGTATCTCTCGAGACATTACTTTTGTGCGTAATCTTATTCGATTGATGGTCCATGACATCAGAGGACCAATAGTTTCGATGGGTGTAACTATGAAGTTGGCATCGCGGGGCACCTATGGGTGGATCAATAAAAGTGTTAAAAGCACCTTAAAAGATTTATTACATCGTGCTGATTGTCTGGAAAAAATTCTTGGAGATTATCTTTCTGAAGATGTTTTGGCCGATTATGAAATTCCACCAAAAGAAAAGTTGGATTTGCGAGTTGATGTAATTGATAAAATCTTAAAGGAATTTACTTTGGAAATTGAAAGGCAAGAAATAAAAATAGATAGTAGTATGGGATCAATTCCAAAAGGCGAAGTTATTATTGCAGAATCTAATTTAAATTATTTAACGATAATTTGTCGCAATTTACTTCAAAATTTTCTTCGGTTTGTTCCTAAGAGTGGAACAATTGCTATTGGCTTTGAAAAAATGGATGGATTTATTAAAGTAGTTTTTTGGAATAATGGCCCAGCAGTGCCTTTTGAAAAAAAAGAATCTATCTTTAGTGAAGGCGATAGTGTTAACAGCACTGGTGTTGGTCTTTCAATGTGTCGGGAATTAGTTGAAAAGCTTGGAGGAAAGATATGGTATGAAAACAGAGATTGGCATCCAACCTTTATTTTCACTATCCCCCGTTAGTAGAAATATTAAAAGCTCTAGTTAAAAAACTAGAGCTTTTTTATTTAATACAATTTTTATCAGGAAGATAATTTTTGGATTTTGCATCTTCGGCACTTTTAAAACAAACTATATTTTCAGGCTTAATTTGTTTCGCCCAACGGCAAGTTGGAAGATGATATTTATTGGAGTTTTTACTACCAACATAAGTGCAATTTTTGGGTAAGGTTTTTGAGCTCGATTCTAGGCTACTTTTTGCATAGTTAGTATCAGTTACCGATTTCTGATTTTGAGACGATTCTGGCTTATTTTTGGAGCTCTGAGGGGCTTTTTCTACGATGAGGGGCACATTCTCAATCTTTTTTCCTTGGATGAAACCAACTTCAAAAGAAAGTCCAGCCACTAATAAAAAACCTAAGATTAAGACTATTTTAATTTCGTATTTTTTTATAAAATCTTTAATCCTCTCCATAATATTTGACATTATAGCATAATTTGCTATAATAGATATATCAAAAATAAACATTAAATTTAGATAATTACTTGCGCATACAAGGCGTTTTTAATTTCTGTTAAATTTTATGGCACATAGAAAAGCTGGTGGGTCTACCCAACTTGGACGCGATTCCATCTCAAAACGTTTAGGAGTTAAAATTTTTGGCAACCAAGCCGTTAAAAATGGTCAAATCATTGTTCGTCAACGCGGAACAAAATTTCGTGCTGGAAAGAATGTAAGACGAGCTGAGGATGATACACTTTTTTCATTAAAAAATGGAATGGTGAAGTTTGTTTCTAAAAAGATTCGCCTATTTACTGGTAAATTGGTAGAAAGAAAGTTTGTATCAGTTGAAGAAAAATAATATTGAATTTTAAAAAACTCCCCTGAGTATCTAGGGGAGTTTTTTTTATTTCTTCTTTGAAGCTACTTTAATAAATTCGTTAAATAGGGGGTGTCCATTAATTGGAGTAGTTTTAAATTCTGGATGGAACTGGACCCCAACGAAGAAAGGATGAACGGAAGTTGGAAGCTCGGCAATCTCCATCAACTTCTTATTTGGAGATTTTCCAGAGAAAATAAGGCCAGCTTTTTCAATCTTTGAAATATATTTTGGATTGACTTCCCATCGATGTCGATGTCTTTCGGATATTTTATTTTGGCTGTATGCTTTTTGAGCAATTGTATTTTTTTCTAGATTTGCTGGATAAGCTCCAAGTCGCATAGTAGCACCATAATTTTTATCTTCTATATTCTTTTTTTGTTCCGGGATAATATCAATCACTGGATTTTTAGTTTTGCGATCAACCTCTGTTGTATTTGCATCTTTTAAGCTCAAGACATTTCTAGCAAATTCGACCACCATTAACTGCATACCATAACATAATCCCAAATAAGGAATCTTATTTTCTCTTAAAAATTGAATAGCCTTTATCTTCCCTTCGATTCCTCGTGAACCAAACCCCCCAGGGACAACTACGCCATCGTAATCACTTAATTCTTCTAATTTTTCTGGTTCTTTTTCAAATTGCTCACTATTTATCCAGTCAATTTTTGGTTTAACTTTGTTTTGATAACAGGCATGTTTTACTGCCTCGATAACACTAATATATGCATCTGAAAGAACAAAATCTCCGGTGCCAAAATATTTTCCAACAATTCCAATTCTGACTTTCTTTTTTGAATGTTTTATATTATCTACTAGATTATACCATTTTTTTAGATCAGTCTTGTTGTATTTTAATCCTAACTTTTTTAAAATTAAACGACTTAAATCATCCCTTTCAAAGTTAATTGGGACTTGGTAGATACTATCAATGTCAGGAGCTGAAATAACATAACGTTCTGGGACATTGCAAAACATAGCAATCTTTTCTTTCCTTTTTTTATCTAAGAAGGTTTCGCTACGAGCGATAATGAAGTCAGGTTGGATGCCAGTTCCATTTAAGGCACGAACAGCATATTGAGTTGGTTTTGTTTTCATTTCCCCTATTTTTGAAGGAATAGGAAGAAAGCTAACCATCACAGTCATAATATCTTCTGGATTTTTTAATTTCATAAGACGAATTGCTTCTAGAAAGAGAATATTTTCATATTCACCAACAGTTCCTCCTATTTCGATAAGGGTGATGTCTGAGTTAGCTTTATCAGAGGCGTCCTCGATGCGCTTAATAACTTCCATTGGAATATGTGGAACTACTTGCACACATTTTCCTTGATACCCTAAATTTCTTTCACGATGGATTACTGATTCATAAACTCGACCAGTTGTCATATAATTATCACGACTCAGTGTGATATTTAGAAATCTTTCATAATTTCCCATATCTTGATCAGTTTCATCTCCATCATCTAAAACAAAAACCTCTCCATGTTCAGTTGGATTCATTGTCCCAGCATCTACATTAATGTAGGGATCAACTTTTAAGGCGGTAATATTAAATCCACGGGCTGCAAGGATTGTTCCGATGGCTGAAGTTGTGATTCCCTTTCCTACTCCACTCATTACTCCCCCGACGACAAATATGTATTTTCTGTTTTTCATATTGTTCTATGATTTTTTTAAATTTTTTATAGATAAAAAGCCGCTGCCCCTTGCGACTTTATGAATATTTTTTTAGGATCAAAAGTTATTTTTGGGATTCTATCTTTAAAGTTAATTGTATTTTTATATCCGGATTCAGATTAATGCTAACTTTATAAGCCCCTATCTTTTTTATCACTTCTTCTAGTTTAATACATTTCTCCGGAATGTCAAAGTCGTGTTTTTTTAATTCTTGAGCAATATTTTTACTTGTGATTGAGCCAAAAAGCTTACCTCCTTTTTCTTTGGCTTGAAGTTTAATTTCTAAATTTTCAAGTTTTTTAGCTAGAGCTTTATCTTTTTCAGTACTTTCTTTTTCTTGCTGAGCTTTTTGGGCTTTTTCCTCTTCTGCTTTTTCTACCGCCTCAGAAGTGGCTTGAGCACCTAATTTTTTTGGTAAAATAAAATTTAAAGCATAGCCATTCGCAATTTCTTTTACATCTCCCTTTTTTCCAATATTTTTAACATCTTGAAGTAGAACAATTTTCATAAATTTAAATCTTATTGGTTAAGCTTTTCTCTTAGGACTTCAATCGCTTTGTCTAGCTGTGGATCACGATCATTATTATAATCATCTAAGGTTAGTTCAACTTTAATGTCAGGCTCGATTCCTTTATCCATAATATAGTCGCCATTTGGAGTCATCCACTTTGCAACGGTAATTTTAATGCTTGAATTATCAGGAAGGCTAATTAATTCTTGAACAGATCCCTTGCCGAAAGATTTTTCTCCAATTATTAAGCTTTGTTGATTATCACGAAGTGCGCCGGCTAAGATTTCAGATGCGCTTGCGCTACCCTCATTAATTAAAATAACAATCGGAAGATCATTTAAATAATCTTTGCCGTCGGTATAAAGAGCTTTCTTTTTACCAGTATTATCCTCCTCTATAACGACAACTTTTCCCTCAGGAAGGATTAAACTAGCGATATCAACAGTTTTATCTAAATATCCGCCAGGATTATTACGCATATCTAAAATAATTCCTTTTGTTTTTCTATTTAAAATTTCTTTTGTAGCAAGGTAAAATTCTCTGTAGGTGTCGTCAGCAAATTTATTTATTTTAATATAAGCTATTGCATTTTCTTTAAATTTAAGTTCAACACTTTTTACAATAATTGTATCACGAGTAATTATAATTTCTTCTGATTCTTCAGCACCTTTATGGAGAACAGTTAATTTAACCTCACTTCCTTTTTCTCCTCTGATAAGATCAACGGCTTCATCAATAGAAATATCGGCAGAAATTTTATCTTCAATCTTAATAATTTTATCTCCCGCTCTTAGTCCTGCTTTTTGGGCAGGAGAATTTTCCAAAGGAGAAATTACAGTTAAAATTCTATCTTTGATTCCTAACTCAGCCCCAATTCCTTCAAAATTACCTTCCATTTCTTGAGAGAAATCTTTAGTTTGCTTGGGATTAAAAAAGGTAGAATAAGGATCTCCGGTAGCATAAAGCATTCCTTCAATTGATCCATATAATAATTTTTGTGCATCTAAAGATTGTCTATCAACATGTTTATCTTTCAGAATATCCCAAACTTTCCAAAAAAGAGCGAAGTCAACTTCCATTTCTTGATTAGCAATTTTATTTTTAATTGTGGTTGTCGTGATTGGAGTAGCTTTTTCAATTGCATCGTCTTTCCCTCTATTATAGCCAGACCAAAAACTCAAGATAACTAAAAAAATAGCCAAAAAGAAAATTAAATAGCGGTTAAAAAGCTGGCGATTTTTTTTGGCTGAAATTTCAGTATTTAATTGTTCGGAATTTATTTCATTCATAATTTTTTTCTAGGATTATCTTTTCCTGAATATTTAAGGAAAAATTTGCAAGCACTCATTATATGAATCCAAGTGAGTCTGTTTAGAAGGAGAGACTTCCAAATACTTTGACTGTCGGATCCTTTTCCATGATAGTGATACATTTCTGAGTTAGGATAATAGACAACACTAAATTCATTTTCCCAAAATCTTCGACACCAATCAGTGTCTTCAAAATATAATTTGAAGCGCTTGTCCATAAGCCCGACTTTTGAAATAGCTTTGCGCGTTGTAATTAGGGCAGACCCCATTAGCCAATCAACCTCTTGTTTTTTACTATGATCAATTTCTTTCATTAAAAATTTATTAAGATGTTTTTTGGCAAAAGAAAGTCGGCCCAAAAGAGTTCGACGATAAAGTATAGTTAAGGGAGTATAAAAACGAAAACAAGAATATTGTAAGGTTTCATTAAAATTCAAAAGTTTTGGCCCAGCTAGCCCAATTTTAGGATCATTTTTAATAAGATTAAGAAGATTTTCAATTGAATTTTTTTTAATAATGATGTCACCGTTGAGTGTTAGGATATATTCTCCAGAACATTTTGCATAAGCTTTTTCAATGAGCGTTGCAAGGCCAACATTTTTTTTAAAAGGAAGATATTTTATTTCTGAAAAATTTTCTCGCAATAAAAGTTCAGTTTCTTCTTGAGCAGAGCTTTCAGCCACAATAATTTCTGCATTGGAAAGAGAGAAATTCTTTTTAATTGAATCGAGACAAACTTTTAAAAGCTCTGGATTTTTATAGGTAGTGACAATAATTGAAAGTTCCATAATCTGTCTTTAATATCGAATTTATTTTGGCTTTATATCTGATTGAGCTGGAAGAATAAAAATATCTCTCGCCATTTCGTGAATTTTATCATAATTATCTCCAATTGGACGTAAAATATAACCGTATTCTTTGGGGGCATTAGTTGGATTATAAAGAAGTCCTTCTGGGCTATTTTCTAAAACTCTTTGGTAAACTTGAAAATCTGGCATTTCTCCATAGATTTCAAAAAATCTTTTCATTTCCCAAGCTGCTAGAGTGGATCGAACATTATTTCCTAAGCTATCCAGAATTCCATTTAATTTTCCAAAATCAGTCAGCGTTCCAGCGCTAAGAAGTTTTTCTCTTAAAAGTTTTAAAACTATTTGTTGTCTTTTGGCTCTTTCAAAATCAGTTGTAGTTGCTCGGGAACGAACATAGCAAAGAGCATTTTCTCCATTAAGTATCTGTGTGCCTGCTGGTAATTTAAAATTTCCTCCGCATTCAACATCTGGATTTGTGCAAAGTGGATATTTAGCTACTTCTTTTCCACGATAATCTATTTTTTTTTCAAATTTTCCAGTTGGAATTGTAAAAGCTCCTCCTTTATCTCCATCACAAACTCGAGCTTCATTAAATTGTGCTGGCTCTTCAAAGGATTGATCAAGAGTGATTTCAATTCCACCAACAGCATCAATTAACTGTTCAAATCCTGCAAAGTTTATACTAACAGCATAATCAACTGGAATCCCTAAAACATCGCTAAGAATAGTTTGCATGTCTTCAAGTCCTTGGCCCTTACCTTTTTCTTCTCCAGCGAAATATACATAATTTATTTTCTGTAAAGTTTGGGTTCCAGGGACGGTTATTTGTAAATCTCTTGGAACAGAAATCATAGAAACCTTTCCTTCTGAAGGTTTAAGACTAGCAACTATTATAGTATCAGCTAAGAGTCCACCGCCAGGGATGTTTTCTCCACGCATACCTAAGAGAGCAATATTAATTCTATCTTCATCTTCACCTTTAAGTATATTATCAACTCCTGGGATTGATCTAATGACACTGCCTAGGAGATTTCCAGAAGAAATTCTACTTAGAACCCCGCCAGTTTTCCAGGCAATTGCCCCAAAAACTATTACCAAAAAAATTACAAAAAAAAGAATTATTTTAAACCACTTCTTTTTGTAGAATTTTTTATCATTGCTAGTGTCATAATTTTTTACATGGGCCATTCTTTTATTTTTAAAATTAATAATAAAATCCGTCTTCTATTTATCAACGGTCTATTTACTATTCTACTTGAATTATTTGGATTGTCAATTTCAGTGATGATCTATAGGGAATCTTTTCTAAACAATTTTTTCGTATGTTTCTAATATTTTTTGAGTGCTTTTTCTCCAAGAAAAATTAGCTAATTGGCTAATTCCCTTTTGAGTTAAATTATCTCTTAAATCTGGTCTTTCTATGAGAATCTTAATTTTTTGAGAACAATTTGCAACGTTTTTTGGTTCAAAATACGAGATGGATTTTTCTCCAACTTCCCGATGGGCTGGAATATCAGAAGCGACAACAGGAATGTTAGAAGCAAAAGCCTCTAGAAGCGGAATGCCAAAGCCTTCATAAAGTGATGGATAGCAGAATATTTGGGATAGCTTGAAAATAGCAGGTTTATCTTCTTCATCTATAAACCCTGGGAAGATGACATCTTCTTGAATTAAATGCTCTTCTATTTTTTGATTGATTCCCTTATCAAAATTATGAGAATTTATATTTCCGCATAAGACCAATTTTATTTCAGGGTTTGTATTTTTTATTTTCGCGTAAGCTTCTATTAATGTCGGAAGATTTTTTCTTGGTTGCATTGTCCCAATATAGAGAATGAATTTTTCTGGCAAATTATATTTATTCTTTACTGATTGTAATTTTTCTTCTGAAACATCTTGCAAAAAATTACCCCCGACTGCATTATGAGCAACTTCTATTTTTTCAGAATTGATATTGTAAAATTTGATAATTTCATTTTTTGTGAACTCGGAAACGGTAATGATTTGCGAAGCTTTTTTGAGGCTCTTAGGGATGAGAAGTTTTAGGAATAATAGATCAATTTTACCAATCATTTCTGGGTGAGCGTTGAAAGAAACATCATGAATGGTAGTCACCAGTTTAATTTTCTTGGAAACAAAAAAAGGCAAGATATATTGAGTGTGGTAGATGTCAACAGGATTTTTCTTTAAATATCTTGGCAATATCCAAGCATTCCAGATGAATTTTCCAGCTGACTTCAATGAAATAATTTTAAACTTGTCGTTATCTTTTATGCCTAAATCAAATCTAATACTGGCTATAATGTCCTTGTCTAAAATATCGGTAAAAAGCAGATAGGTATTGTCCCAGCCAGAGGCTGGTCCGCCTTTGGCGGAAATTTTAGCCAAGTTTTTTACCAAATTAAAAAAGACTACTTCGTCACCAGTTCGTTTTTTTCCAATATTTCGAATATCTATTCCTATTTTCATTTTGATTCTATATAATCCTTTTCTTTTTTTACAATTCCTTTCCAAGTGTCCACATTCTTTGATTGAATTGCTTTAAATTTCTCTTCTAAATTAGTTGTTAAAAATTTCAAGTTTTCATTGTCCTCCTGAATGGTTTTCAAAATTGTTATTGTGTCAGATTCTATAGTTGTGTCGATGAATTTATGCCAAAGATCCTTTTGATTTTCTGTTAATTTTGAATTAACAATTATTAATTTTAATTCTGCTCCTGAGTCATTTTTTTTTATGAAAGCCATGAAGTTAATTTAAAAAATTAATTAATATTTATTATTTAAAAAGATTCATCTATTATTTCTTTTGCATTGCAGTCATAAACTAATGCTTCTTTATTTCCATCAAAATCAGTAAGAATAATCATAATTGTATCAGTATCTACACCTGATATTTTAATTTCCTTAGTTTTATCATCATATCCAAAAACAATATTTTTATCACTTGTTGGATACATATTGTTTTTTTCTTTGTCGATATATCCACCAAACTTTTTTAATGTTTCGTCAGCCTTTTCGTTTGTGCTTATATTTACATCAAGAGCCTCAGTACTCTCTGATTTTGTATATGTAATTTCTTCAGATTGACTAATTCCATTCTTTTCTAATATTTTGGAAATTTTTTCAGTAAAATCTGATTCAGTAAAAGCTGAAGGTGAAGAAAAACCTCCTTCAGTAGAAGGAAAAAGATCACCCAAGTATTCTCCGTTTAAATATAATCCAAATTGCTCAGGTGTAGATCTTCGTTTATGTTTTGCTTCTCCCAATTCTAATCCATCAATATTGAATGAATCTAAATAACTTTCTAGTTTTTCAAATCTTTCTGGTCCGTGAAATCTTTCAAGCTCACTTTGTTGTTCTTGTAATTTTTGTATTTTAAATTCTATTTTTTGTGTCTCATCTACCTGTTCGCCTTTCTCTTGGGCAAAGGCTGGAGTGACATTAAGCAATATTATCCCAGCTGTTATAGCACATATTGCTTTTTTAAATCTAGATTTCTTTTCAGATTTTTCTTCAACAGAAGACAATTCATCATTTTCTATCGATTGCATTTCATTTTGAAATTTTTCAGGACTATTTTCAGGTAGATTTTCATTCGATTCTGTAGTATCTTCATTTTTTTTAATCTCGTTTTTTGGTAAAAAGTTTTGTTCAAAATTCATATCCTTGAAGTATTTGATTACTTTTTAAATTATAGCTTAAAAGATGGGAAAAGTAAAGTTATTTAGCCAAATAAAAAAACGGCGACTAGAATTTATCTAGCGCCGTTTAATGTTCAAACTACTTGTTGCTTACTCGGCAACTGGGGACCAGACGTAAATCGGACCTTTGCCTACTGCTATGCTCCGCGAGTCTTCCTGTGCTTGCAAGTACAGAAGATCAGCTTCAGCTTTGACAATAACTTTGTCAAAGTCGATGTCGGCGATCGCACAGGTTTTTTGGTAGATTTCAGTTCCTTCATTGGAGACGAAGTTCTGATTACCTCCCATAAAGGTTCCCTTGGGAATACTTGGGATATTTGACATGGATGAGATTATAATCTTATCACCTCCATCCAAATATTCGGAAACGACTTCCATTGATGATCTTGCCGAGGTGGAAACTTTATAGTCTCCAAATTTTGCGAACTCGTCTTTTGCAAGTACTGGTGATGATATTGTTACCATCGCTACCAGAAGCATTACTACCGTTAACATTTTTTTCATGCTGTGCTCTCCTCTTCTATTTAGGTTTTGTTGTTAAAAAACTTCTATAGATACTCTTATTTGGTTTTACATACTAGAATAGCATATTTTAATACTTTTGTCAATGGACAACTTATAATTAATGTGATTTTATTTTAGTCTAAAGAATATGTTTTAATCATACACCCTCGCTATAAAGCGGATGGTTTTTTAAATAATAAAAAAAAGACGGAAGATTTTATCCTCCGTCTAATCAGCGTTCACTATTTTTAATGTCTTACTTTCACAATGGTGATACCGGAATCAATTAAATCCAATTCTTCTTGTAATTGATTTCGAATTCGATTTAAATAGTTATCAACAAATTCTTTAGTTGGATTTTCAATGGAAAATCCATCGGTAATAACTATTTTTTCAGTCTCTTTCCTTATAGTTTCGAGTCCAATTTTTTCAATAAGATGAAAAGTTGAATTTGAAAGAGTTTTGTTTTCGTGAATTGGCTTGCAGCAACCGAATTTTTCTATGTTAGATATTTTCCAAGTTATGTTTGCACTTCTCAAAGAAAGCCTTGGATATTTGTTAATATACGAATTAGCCTCAGTAGCAGTTTCATTATTAATACCTATCATTGGAATTCTAATAATTTTTCCTTTTGCCATAGGTTCAAAAATTCCAAATTGATGATAGGTTATTTCCCCATCTTTAATTATTGCTGGGCAATCTGATTTTGTCCCTGGGAACTCTAAATAAAGAGGTGAAAAAAAAGTAATTATTAAAATGATGCAAAAGATTATTCCGAAAATATCGTCAATTGTTCTTTCTGAAATTTTGGTGATAGAACTGATTTTTTCAACAATGCTATCTCCAAAAATAACTAATACCGCAGTGATACTTGCAAGAAGTATAATCCAACAAAAAATTGATAACAACATAATATTCTCCTAATTCAATAAGGTTAATAAATTTTTAAGTTACTTTCGTTAATATGCTAATAATATATATTAACTGTATATTTTAGTATATTTTAATACTTTTGTCAATAGGCAACTAAAAAATGGCTATAGATAGCCATTTGTTGAATGAATTATTTTTTAAATATTTAGATTAGACTTATTCCTAAAAATATCCAAACAATCCCCAGTAATATTCCAGCATTGAAAAGGTTTGGAATTATAATTGCAAAAACTCCCAAAATAATAAATAAGCCTACTACTTTTTGATCTAAGTCATTGTTTATAAATTTCTTTATTCCGGATATTGAAATATAAATCAAAAGTATTGCAAATGAGAGAAATCCAATGATTCCTGATCCAAGCCAGATTTCTAAAAAGATATTGCTCGAATTGAGTGCGTTTCCATTTTTATCAGTTCCTAATATTTTTCCAATATTCCCCCATCCAATTCCTAAGATAGGATTATTTTTGATTTTATCCCAAGACTTTTGATAAATTTCTTGGCGAATGTTGACGGTAGGATCTGGTCTAAAAGTTTCAGTAATAAATCTTCCGTTAGCTATTTCAGTTTCAATTTCTTCTAAATTGATATGATGGCAGGAATATTTTTCAAGTTCTGATAAGCTTTTAGTTTCTTCTATGAGAATCGGTTTTTCGCAACTAACTGTAATTTTTTGCATTCCCCCAGTACTCTGAGCTCTTTGAAATAATTTAAAAGTTGTTAGTTGAAGGGAACAAATTAAAATTAAAGCTAGTGCTAGTGCGCCGATGATAAATAATTTTTGATGGACAGTTTCCCAAAGATTCCAATGTTTTGGTTTGAATTTAAGATTTGTCCAGACGATAAAAATATAAATTACATAAATAATAAAAGCGCCAAGCCAAGCACTGCGAGAAACGGTTAGGATTAAAGTTAAAAGAAAAATAGTTAAGGAGCTAAAGAGAAATATATTTTTAGCTTTTGATTTATTATTTCGCTCGAAATAAATCATTGCAAAAACAATGGCAATGCAAAGAACAAGGAAAATTCCCAACCAATCAGGTTCAGTGAATGTGGCATTCGGCCTTCCGGGCATAATTGCAAATGATTTCAATCCTTTTGCGAAGCGGATGTTTTGCCAAATTCCATAGACGGAAACAATTAAAGCAGAAGAAAGAAAGAATGGCAGGATTTTTTTTAAATCATCTAAGGATCTTATGAAAATTCTTGTTAAATAATATAAAAAAGCAAAGGAGCTGAGTATGATTGAAAGTTTTAGGGCTAATAATTTATTACTAGAAAATATCGCTCCAGCAAAACTAGAAATACTAATTAAAATAATTAGGAAGTCAGTCCATTTTAATTTTGGCAGGTCAAAATTAATTCTTTTTGAGATAAATCTTATTGCTATAGCTAAAAGTGTTAAGGCTCCAATGAATTGGTATGGTCTGAGCATGATCCCCAACTCTTCTGGAGCAAGATTAATGTTCTCCAAAGCAATAGTTCCAATGAAAAACAGAAAAGCCCAACCTGGTCGGTAAAGAGCAAAAAGTAGAATTAAAATTACGAAGAAAATAAAGTCATTCCAGCTTAAAGGTAAAATGCCTAGATTAGAAAATGTTATCAAAATGATAACTAGCAAAACGTTAGCTAATAGAAGCCATAATTTAAGTTTAATATTGACAATTTTCTTTAAATATGATAGCATATGTTATTGTTAGTTTCCGCTGTGGATTCTAATGCGTTAATGTTCTTTAACTTTATTTAGGAGGAATTATTGTGGGAGATATTTATCATCTTTTTGGTTCTCAAAGTTGCGCTTCTGTTAGGCAGGATAGTGAAGTTTCAGCAAGGGATAAGAAAGAATTAAAGGGTATCTTGGATAAGCTTGGAGAAAGCGAATTCTATATGATCAAAGCAACTAATAATGGAAGAAAAGGCAATATTCCTGTTACACTGTCGGCTACCTTGATAAGTATCAAAGATGGTAGATTGGTTGATGTTCCGGGAAGATTTTTAAAGCCTATAAATAAACATCTTGATCCTGCAAAAACTGCCGCTGCCTAGCCCGAATCGGGCGCATAAGGCTCATTGTATAATTTTATATGATGGGCCTTTTTTATCCCAGAGAAATACGCTTTCGCTTTTTCTTGCTTCGCAAGGTTTCACCCCAGAAGCAGAGATATACTCGCTACGGGGTAGGCAGGATAAATTTCTAATTTTCAATTATATTTAAAATCTTTTTGGTAAATTTTTCCCAAGAAAATTCTTTGGCACGTTCCAATCCCCTTCTACTCATTGCTTCTCGCAAATCTTTTTTCAAAAGTGCATTGCGGATAACCATCTCCATATCCTCCAAATCATCAGGATCAAAATAAAGAATTCCATCTTTTCCTACTTCTGGAATTGAACTATTCTTTCCAGCAATTACAGGTGTGCCTTGGTTCATCGCTTCAAGAACTGGAAGTCCAAAACCTTCATACTTTGAAGGAAAAATAAAAAGAGAAGCATTTTTGTAAAGTGCAGGCAGGTCTTCTTGCGGAACCATATCCAGAAGTTGAACATGTTCGCTTAAATTCATCTCCTTGATTAGTTTTTCGGCGTCAGTGATGAGCGGTGTCATTTTAGGCATTAGTTTTCCAGAGATAATCAATTTTGGAATTTCTTCCAGAAAATGAATGTTTTTATTTTTTGTCAACAGTGATTTATAAACTTGAAGTAATCCTTCAATGTTTTTTCTAACATCTAATCCTCCGCCACAATAAAGGTAGCCTGGTTTAAGTTTGTATTCTTTTAAGATGTTAGTGTCTTTTGTTTGAGAAACTTCTTTTTTGAAAATTGGATCAACGTCGATATAATTTACTGCTATGTCTTTAGGATTAATATCTAAAAATTTAATTAAATCTTTTTCTGTTCGAGAGGAAACGGCAATTATTTTGTCAGCTTGATGAATTCCACCTTCGGAAAAATTTTGATAAGCCTTTTTTCGCATATTATTTAGATACTCGGGAAAAATAGTCGGAATCATATCATGAACAATCATTAGATGTTTAATTTTTCCCGGTAAAATTGTTGGACATTGATAGAGGGATATAAAAGCTTCACAACATTTATCGTGCTCAGCTTTTAGGGGTAACATATATTTTTCCCACCAAGTTTTTCTGATTAGGTCATCTCTTTTCCAAGGTGGCTTAAAAATTTCTTTGCGGAAGTTACTTGGCAGAATAATATCTTTGGGTAGATCTTCTTCCAAATATAAAATAAACTGATGCTCAGTTTCTGTCTTAGCTAGCTCCTTTATAAAATTCAAAGTAACCTGACCAATGCCAGTGGACGGTTTTCGAGCAAATGATGCATTTATTCCTATTTTCATACTTTTATTTTAACAAAATAATCTAAGAAAATCAAAAAATCCCTTGGCGGGATTTTATCCATAAATTATTGTCTCTTTACATCCCTTTTCACTGCATTCACATTTGAAATTAATTCCTCCTGCCAGAGACTTTTTATATTTTATAGTAAGTTCTTCGTCCTTTTTAATATCTTTGATAGCCACATTAGACATGTTTTGGTTTTTTGCGTTTGGCTCGCAGGAATGGTTAATATATCGCTCAGGTGATCGCATTAAAAAATATTTTCCGTCAATATGCATAGCATGCTTTTTCTTGTTTAGTGACAAGATTTCGATTTCGGATTTCTTGAGGGGTTTTGGTTTCCACTTTATCACCACTTCCCCTTTATTAAAATCTCGCAAGGCAAAAACACCTTTTCCATGAATCTTTGATTTTTTAACAATGACCTTGCTACTCATTTTTAGTGTTTGTTATAAGATTTTCTATTCATATTTTTATATTGAGTATTTTTCAATTATTATAAAGCTGATATCTGTTAGCGCTTTAATTTTATGATAAGTCTTAGCAGGAAACTCTACCTTCTCAGGAGATTCGATTGTCCAAGTCTTATCTTCGACTGTTATTTCAGCCGAACCAGTGATGAAATAGACAAATTCTCTTCCACTCTCATCATTATCCCCTGCAATTGAATCTTTGTTCCGATAAAGAATCTTAAAAGCATCCGCTTGATAGGTTTTTCCTCTTTCGTTTTTGTTTATTAATTTCATAAGTTTTTTTTATTTAATTATTTTAGTTATTACTATTTCATTATATCACAAAAAACATTTTTTGATTGGATGTTTGGGGAAATAAAAAAAACGGGGCTCAAATGTTCTTGAGTCCCGCTTGGATGACTAGTTTTTAGCTGGCATTTCTTCTTCCTTTTCTTTCATTAAAACAAATGCAGTGAACAAGCTAGCGATAATAACACTAAAAATATAAAGTGATATGCCTAGCAAGGCTGTATTAGCGGTTATCAATCCTTTGGAAACTATTAAATTCAAAATTGTGAGTATGAATGCGTAAAAAATCATTGATCCCATAAGTGCTTTTCTCCACATTATTCTTGTTACCTCCCTTTGTTTAATATTGATTTTCTTTTTTTTAAGATTTCCTTTATTCCATCATTGATAGTCTCATTATAAAAAACAAGAGCCGCGCCTAGAGCATAAAGCGCTATAGCTAAGCTACTATCATTAGCAGATACAAAATATCCTCCAAAAAAGATTAATATGCCGATTATTACCGATGCTAATTTTATCATCGTAATCTCCCCTCTAAGTTTTTTTATTTTTTTGTTAATATACTATGAATTGTTATTCTATACTTATTATAGCAATTTGTCAAGCTAAATATTTATATAAATAGTTTGATAAAATCTTTAGATAAGTTATAATTATCTTATAATTTTAAATGGCCCCAGTTAAATACCGCTCAAGCGGTTCTGAGTTCTCGGAATTTCACGGGGTAAAAAAATATGAAAACAGTTTGCGTTATTGGATTAGGTTATGTTGGGCTCCCCTTGGCAGTTCGCTGTGCTGAAAAAGGTTATCGAGCTTTAGGTTTAGAAATGAATAAAGAAAAAGTTGATTTAATCAACCAAGGAAAAAGTCCGATTGAAGAAAAGTTTTTGGAAGATAATTTGAAAAAATTTAAGGTAGAAGCTTCAATGGATGAAAAAATAATTTCGCAAGCGGACGTTGTTTTAATTTGTGTTCCAACTCCAGTTAAGGAAAATTATATTCCTGATTTGGGACCAGTAATTGGAGCAACTGAATTGACAGCTAGAAATTTAAAGAAGGGTGCCTTGGTTGTTTTAGAATCAACTGTTAATCCTGGAGTTTCTGAAGAAGTAGTCGCTCCGATTTTTGAGGAAGCAGGATTTAAGGTTGGTGAAGACGTTTTCATTGCTCATTGTCCAGAAAGAATTAATCCGGGAGATCCAAAATGGAATGTGACGAACATTCCTCGAGTGGTCGGTTCATTTGATGAGAAAGGACTTAAAATGGCAAAAGAATTTTATGAATCAATTATTGATGCTCCAATTCGACCAATGAAATCAATCCGTGAAGCGGAAGCGGTTAAAATTGTGGAGAATTCTTTTCGAGATGTAAATATTGCTTTTGTAAATGAGTTAGCTAAGTCATTTGATAAGTTAGACATTGATGTAAAAGATGTGATTCAAGGTGCTGCTACAAAGCCATTTGCTTTTATGCCTCACTTCCCTGCTTGTGGAGTTGGTGGACACTGCATTCCAGTTGATCCTTACTATATGATTGAACATGCTAAAAAGAAATCTGGTTTTGAACATAAATTTTTAAGTTTAGCTCGAGAAATTAATAATTCAATGCCGAGTTATACTATTGAGCTTTTGCAAGACGCTTTGAATGAAGTTGAAATTCCCTTGAAAGGTGCTAAAATTGCACTTTTAGGAATTTCCTATAAGGCAAACGTGGATGATGTTCGAGAATCCCCTGCCCTTAAGCTAATGGAACTTTTAAAAGAGCATCAAGCTGATTTTAAAGTATATGACCCACATATTTTGGGTAAGTCAACAGTGAAAACTTTAGAAGAAGCTTTAGATGGAGTAAAGGCCTTGGTCATTGCAACTGATCATGACGAATTTAAGAATATTGACTCTCAGGTTTTTGTTCAGGCTGGAATCAAAGTGATTATTGATGGAAAAAATTGTTTAGATCGAGATAAAATTAAGGAATTAGGGATACTTTATAAGGGAATCGGAAGGTAGTAAATTTATTTACTTTCAGCTTATTTTAGGGTATAATGCTTTTAGGGTGTTATACCCTTAATTTATAGATTAATAAAAGATAATGTCACCCTGTTAAATACGCTTTCAGCGTAACTTTGCAGGACAAAATTATTTAACTGGGTAAATGTTTAAGTTAATAAAATTTATAATTTTCATTATTGGGCTTATCACAGTTGCCTATTTTGCTTTGCCTTATTTTGGCTATGAATTTAATATAAAATATATATTAGAAAGTAAGAGTTCATGTGAAGAAAAAATGAAGGAATGTAAGGAAAAACTTATTCTTAAGGGAATTGAAAATCCTGATTGTAACATTTCTAAATGTGTTGATCGAAAATTAATTATTAAGAAAAAATAATGAAACTAGTTGTTAATATCCCCGCTCTTAATGAAGAGGAAAAAATTGCGCAGACGATTAAAAAAATCCCTCGAAGCTTTTCAGGAATTGATGAAGTTTTTATTCAAGTAATTAATGATGGTTCAACAGACCGAACTGTTGAAGTTTCCAAGGAGGCAGGGGCTGACTTCGTTTTTTCTCATAAGGTTAATCGTGGAATTGGAGTGACTTTTAGAACAGCAGTGGATAAAGCTTTGCAAAATGGAGCTGACATTTTGGTGAATATAGATGCGGATGGTCAATTTGATCCAAATGACATTGAAAAGATTATAAAACCAATTCTCAATCATGAAGTTGATATGGTTAGTGCTGACAGATTTTCCAAGAGCACCGCTGAAAATATTCCAATGGTGAAGAATCTTTTAAATCGATTAGCTGCTTGGATGATTGGTGTTTTTATGAATGAAAAAATTGCGGATTTAACTTGTGGCTTTAGAGGGTATAGCCGAGAGTTACTTTTGCGCCTTAATCTTCCTGGAGATTTTACTTATACTCAAGAAGTGATTATCGATACCTTGGGAAAGAACATGAAAATTAAGTGGGTGCCAGTGAAAGTGGAATATTTTCCAGAAAGAAAATCGCGAGTAGTGCGCAGTATTTATAAATATGTAAATAATAGTTTCAAAATTATTTTGAAAGCAATTCGCGATGTTCGTCCAATGAAATTCTTTGGAATTCCCGGACTTGTTTTGATTTTGCTTTCACTTGTGACTTTTGTAATATTTGCAATTTTTTATTTTCAGAGTTTTCAGATTACTCCTTACAAAAACTACATCTTCCTAGGAGCGATTTTATTTCTAGTCGGAATGCAGTTGGTAGTGTTTGCTTTAATTGCTGATATGATTAAATCTAGTCGAAAATTAACAGAAGATCAGACTTATCTTATTAAGAGGGAAAAATATAAGAAATAGTTTTTAAATTTCAAATAACAAATTACAAATTTCAAATAAATACCCTGCCTGCCGGCCCGCTTCGCCGAATCGAGGCGAGCAGGCAGGCAAATTTCCAAATGACTAATGACAAAAAAATTAGAATTTTATTTATTTCAAGGGCGTATCCGCCGGTTGTGGGTGGCATTGAAAATCAAAACTTTGAGCTTGGCAGTTGGCTTTCAAAGATTGCGCAGGTTAAAATTATTGCCAATAAACGTGGCAAGCTTTTTTTGCCATTCTTTATTCCCTATTCAATTATTAGGGCTTTATTTTTACTTCCGAAATATGATGCAATTCTTTTAGGCGATGGTGTTCTGTCCTTTGTCGGTTGGAAGCTTAAATTTCTGACCAAGAAACCTGTAATTTGTGTTGTTCATGGATTGGATATTACGTATAGAAATTGGCTTTTTCAAACTTTCTGGGTTGGTTTATTTTTGAAAAAGATGGACAAGCTAATTGCAGTTGGCAATGAAACAATCCGAGCTGGAGTAAAAAGAGGAATTCCAGAAGAGAAGTTCATCTTCATTCCTAATGGAGTGGATACAAAAAAAATTCGAGGAGATTTTGGACGAGATGATTTGCAAAGAATTTTGAAAGATAATTTAGGAGAAAAAAAAGTAATTTTAACTTCAGGAAGATTGGTGCGAAGAAAAGGAGTCGCTTGGTTTGTTCGTGAGGTGCTGCCGAAGTTTCCAGTTAATTTTATATATGTAATTGTTGGAGATGGTCCAGATCGAGAAAATATCATTTCTGCCATTACTGAGGCGAATGTTTCAACGCGCGTTGAAATGTTGGGTTATGTTTCTGATGACATGCGAAATATTTTATTTAACACTTGCGATCTTTTTGTTCAGCCGAATATTAAAGTCTCTGGAGATATGGAAGGCTTTGGGATTTCAGTGATTGAGGCCGGAGCTTGTGGTTTGCCAGTGCTTGCTTCAAATCTTGAAGGACTTCAAGATGCAGTCAAAGATTTGGAAAATGGATTATTGCTTCCATCAGAAAATGCTGACGTCTGGGCAGAAAAAGTGAAAGAAATTTTACAGGATGACGCATACCGAAAAGATTTTGGAAAAAAAGCAGAAAAATATGTTGAAGATAATTATAGTTGGGAAAAAATATCTAAAAAATATCTAGAGGAGATGCAAAAAATAATTACAAATTAAAAATTTAAAATCCCTGCCTGCCGGTAGGCAAGAATATCAAATTATCCAATGTCTAAATGTTTTAAAATTTATTCATTTAAAATTCAATTAAAACTTAAAATTTAGAATTTCAAATTTCAGATATGTTTATTTATTCACAAATCATATTTTATATCGCAATAGTCTTTGCACTTTTCCTACCAGGCTATGCTTTGCTCTGGGCTATTTTTGGAAAAAGAAATCCTTCAATCATTCGACAAGCTCATGATGGTGAGCAAAGTCGAACCACAAGCTCGGGACATGGAATTCTTGAACCACTGGAAAAATTTGTTTTTTCTTTTGGCTTGAGTGTTACGATTTTAAACTTCATTTTATTTTTTATTCAAAAAATCGGGATTTCAATTTCTGAGATTTCAATAGTCTCAAGTGTTTCCATTTTCATTTTAGTTTGCTTGGGAATTTATTTATATAGATTTCATAATAAGCCTGCCCGAAATGCTACGCAAAGCGTTGCAGACGGGGAAGATAATAATGTTGAAAATCCGCTTTTTCAATTTAGCTTAAGACAATTTACTTTGATTTTAATTCTGATTTTACTCACTTTTATTATTAAAACGACCTATCTTTCAAATACTGTAATTCCAACAGCAACTGATATGGGTCATCATATGTATTGGGCGAAGATTATGAGTGAGACTGGGAATCTTCCAACTTATGATGGAATGCCAGATTTTATTATTGGTGAACATACAATCTTTAGCGTCGTAAATATTTTAAGTGGAGCAAGTTATTTCTCTGCTTTCCCCGTGATACTTCTCTATCTGGTGAATATTCTTTCCTTGCTGGCAGTGTTCCTTTTGACTTTGAGGGTTTTTGGTAAAAAAAGCATTGCTATTCTTGCTTTGTTTTTTATCAGTATTCTTTATGCTGTTTCTTCGCCTCAAGCAAAGTTTGTTAGTGGTGGAGTAATTGGGAATGTCTTGGGAAATTATTTTATACCTGTGATTTTTTATTTTTATTTCCGTGCCTTTTCCGTCAAGGGCAGATCCGCCTCTGGTGAAGAATTTTTATTGGAGAAGAGTCGTGATGCCAAGACATTTCTAGCTTTGGCTATATTCTTAAATTTCGGACTCTTCTACACTCATCATCTATCCTCATTTGTTTTTTTGTTTAGTTTTATTTTAATCTTTGCTTTATTTTTGGTGGTTAATTATAAGGAGTTGGAAATAATTTTTCCAAAAATCTTGAAAGTTCTCTTTTCTTGGCAAGCGATTTCTATGATGGTGCTTTGCCTGATATTCTTTTTCTTTATTTTTACTCCAACTTATATCAGCCCAAGTGCAGTAGACACGGCAGTTGGTTCCCCTGTTAAGTCGACAAGGACAGGACTTAGCTTGGAAAAAGTTCGCTCAACGGTTGGTGACCCAAGAATGGCGCTTGGATTGGTTGGCTTGGTGCTTCTAGGGATTTTTTATAAGAAAAGAAATTTGGGCTACTCCATTGTTGCGGCTTGGACGATTATGGTTTTTCTGATGTCGACAAAACCAGATTGGCTTTTTGTGGATATTCCAAGTAATCGAATTGGAAATTATCTTACCTATCCGATTGCAATTCTTTCAGCTTACGGATTTTATATGATTCTAAGGAATGTAAAAATTAATAATTTAGTTCGAGCTAGTTATTTTATTTTAATCATCTTCGCTTTAACTTGGGGACTTCGAGAAGCAGGTTCTTCTCTTAAGGATGTTCCAACTTCTAGTGAAATCGTTCAGACTTTTTCAGCTTCCCAATATCTAGCTGAGCGTTCAGATGAAACGGATAAGGTTCTCAAAGATCATAATTATCTTGTTGGTGATGCTTGGATTAAATTGTTTTTCATGCGCGGTTATCGCTACCCACTATCCCGAAGTTATTTTAAACGTTATGATGATCCAACGAAGCCTCGCGAGATGTGTACTCTTTATATGATTTCTGAGCCCCAAAGTCTCAATGGAAAAACTTGCTTTTCTGAAACCGGAGTTAATTTCCTGATGGTTAACCCAGAATTTGACAGTGGACAATTTATTAAAAATAATAATTTTGATTGGGTTTATGCTAGTTCAGAGTTAGGAATTTTTTATTTACCCCGTTAAATAATCCCGAGTACTCGGGATTCCCACTTTCGGGATTTAACTGGGGTAAGAAATAATATGCAACAGAAAAAAATAATCATTTTCGTAATAATTCTCTTTGTTTTAAGTTCGGCTTATCTGTTTTTTATCAATGACAAACATTTAGATGCTGGTAAAGATTGGTGGGCAGTTTATTTCGAAGATCCGAAAGGAGAAAGTCCAAGCTTTATTATTGAAAATAATACAAAAGAAACTGAATTTGAATACCTAGTTGTTAAGGGCAACGTTATTTTAAAGGCAGAAGTAGTTGAAATTTTAAAAGGAGAAACAAAAAATATTTCAATAGAATCGAATGATTTAAAAAATAAGAGAATTAATGTCGAAGTTTATAGCGGAGAAGAAAAGATGGAGATTTATAAAAATTATTAATTTTAGAAAGTATGAATTTATTACATAATAAAAATATGTCCGCCCGCGGTGGATCCGCCATAGGTGGAAAAAAGATACTTTTAGTCACTCGTCCGATTTGTCCACCTTGGGATGAAGCTTCCAAAAATTTTGCCTATTATTTAGCTAGAAATATTAAGAGTCTAACATTCACTCTTTTGACTTGTGGAAAAATGAAAGGCTTGCCAGAGAATATTGAGCAAAAATCAATTTATACTTCAGCGAAACTTTCTTGGTGGCAAAGGCTAAATCTCTTGAAGGTCATTCCGCTGAAAAATAAATTTGATGTAGTGCATTTTATGTTGACCCCGAATAAGTTGAATGTGTTTGCTTTTAGAAAATTACTTAAGAGTAAAAAGGCGAGAACAATTCAAACTATTGCTACTCTTCGAGAAGATCTTTATTCTGATGAGGATTTAAAAAGACTCATGTTTGCTGATTTGATTATCACCTACTCTGATCATGCATGTAACAAGCTTAAATCTTTGGGCCTAAAAAATGTTAAGCGAGTTTACCCTGGAATTGATTTGGAAGAATACCGAAGGAAAGAAAAAGATCCTGATTTAATGAGAGAGTTTAATTTTTCTCCACTTGATTTTATTATTAATTTTACTGGAGAGTACACTCGACTTGGAGCGATGGATGATGTGATCGATGCTTTCATAGAAATTTCTAGGGAAATTCCTAATGCAAAACTTTCCTTGGCAGTTAGAATTAAAAATGATGCCGATGCAAAAAAGAAAGAAGAAGTAATTCAAAAATTAAAAGATAATGATCTTTTTGGTAGAGTTGCCTTTCAAGATGATGGAAGTTATCAAATGACCGATGTTTATAATCTCTGTGATGTTAGTATCTTTCCAGTTCAAAATATGAAAGGAAAATTTGATGTTCCCCTAGCTGTTATTGAGGCAATGGCTTGTGAAAAACCAGTGATTATTTCTGATTTAGAAATTTTGCAAGAATTTACTAAAGATGATAACTCAGTTAGAATTAAAAAAGGTAATGTGAAAGAATTGGTTGATGAGCTTAAAAATTTAGTTAATTCTAAGGAAAATCGCGAAAGGATTGGAAAAGAAGCGCGAAGATATGTTGAAGAAAATTTTGATATTAAAAATGTTGCTAAAAACTATCAAGAAATATATGAAAAATTATAGCATCGAGAATCTAACTGAACACAAAAAAGAATTAAAGACTGACAAAATGAAAGTGCCAGCAGTTTTCTTTATGAATGAAGAGCTTCTTCCAAAAGATGATTCTTTTGAAAAATTAGAAGACATTGCTTCTAATGATGGTTTATTTAGAAATTTAGTAGCGATGCCTGATGTTTGTTCCAAGCCAGGAAGAAAAAATGCTGCTGGAACAACTATTGTTAGTGAAAAATATATTTTACCGCAGGTTAATGATTCCGATCCTAATTGTGGTATGCGTCTTATCAAAACTAATCTTTATGATTCAGACTTAACACCAGAGACTATTAATAAACTTTTTAAGGAATTAGCTCGAACTGTGCCTACTAAAAAATTTGTTGGAACTAAGGTTCCTTTTAACGTTGTGGTAGATGTTTGTCGAAAAGGAACTTCGGCTGTCATTGACCATCTTGGAATTAAAACAAAAAACGAATTGGAAAATACTCAAAATGGTGGAAATTTTTTTGGGAAAGAAATGACACGAGCGGATATTTTTGATGTAATTCCAAAGCTTTTCTTATTTTTTGCAAAGTATCGTTTGGGAATTTTAGGAGCGGCTGGAAACCATTTTCTAGATTTAATGAAAGTTGAAGATATTATTGATCCTGAAATAGCGGAAAATTTAGGACTTAAAAAAGGTCAATATCTTTTTATGATTCATACTGGTTCAGGAATTTTGGGTCAATATACAATGTATACGCATACTGCCAAGAAACGCGAACATCTTTCGCAAGCCTTGATGGTGACTCTTGGAAAATTAACTTTCTCTTCAAGAAGAAAAGAAATTTATAAGAAAATGCAAGAAAAGATTAAAAAGCATATGTCTGGAGATGCTTCACTTCTTAAATATGAAGGTAGTGCAGAAGACGGAAAGCTTTATATGGATGCCAGAGCGGCGGCTTCTAATTTTGGGACAGCTAATCGAGCGGTAATTACTCATAATATTTCAGAGGCGTTGAAGAAAGTTTTGGGTCGTGATCCAGAATTAGATTTACTTTATGATATGCCTCACATCTCTATATCTCGCGAAAAACATTTTGATAAAGAAGTTTTTGTTCATAGAAGTAATACTTCCAGGGCATATGGCCCAGAGAAAATGCAACATCATTCCGTTTATAAAGAAACAGGAGAACCTGTTTTTATCCCCTCTTCAATGGCGACAGACGCCTACATTTGTGTTGGAACAGATGAAAATCAGGATAGTTTCTTCTCTGCTCCTCATGGCACAGGGAAAGGAACGAACGTTAAAGAAAAAGATATTTCTAATAAGGATGAATTATTTGCTAAGATGAAAGAAAAAAATATCAAGCTTTACAATGCCCAGTCTTCAATTGTTATAAATCAAGATTCTTCAAAATATAAAAGTATTGAAAAGGTAATGGAAGGTATTGAAGCTAATAAAATTGCTAAAACTGTCGCAAAAATGAAACCAGTGGCGGTTATAATGTACTAAGCATTTTCAAAATGTATAATATAAAGGCATTTATAAAAAATCAAAAGTGTTTAAAAAGTAAATTAGCAATACTTATTTTATTGGTAGCGTTGTTCTTATTTATTTTTATATGTGTTACAAAAAAAGAAGACATTCAAACTTGTTTTTTGTCTGAATACGGAGCCGTTGGAGATGGACAAACTCTGAATACTAAGGCATTCAAAAAAGCAATCAAAGAATGCAAAAAGATTATTGTGCGAGAGGGAGTTTATAAAACAGGAGCAATTAAATTAGATGATTATTCTGAACTTCATATTGAGAAAGGTGCCGAAATTTTGTTTTCAGAAGACAAAAAGGAATATCCGTTAGAATGGACTAGGTGGGCTGGACTAGATGTAATAAATTATTCTCCATTTATTTATGCAAAGGATTGCAAAAATATAAAAATTACTGGAAAGGGAAAAATAAATGGCAATGGAGCTAAGTGGCAAGAAATGATTGAAAAACAAAAAAAAGAAGTCAGGGAGCTTTACAAAATGTCATTTGCCGAAGTGCCTATAAAAGAAAGAGTTTTTAAGGATAGTAACCTTAGACCATCATTAATTCAGCCCTATAATTGCAAGGGGGTTCTGATTGAGGGAGTTGAGATCATTGAAGGTGCTATGTGGATGGTGCATCCAGTTTATTCAGAAGATATTATTATTAAAGATATTACAATAACAGCAACGGGTTCAAACACGGATGGGATAGTTATTGATTCTTCGAAGAATGTTTTGATTGAGAATGTTAAAATAACATCTGGGGATGATGCAATAGCAATTAAGTCTGGTAGGGATAATGACGGCTGGATGCAAGGAAAATCATCAGAGAACATTACAATTCGAAATGTTGAAGTTTATAAAGCTCATGGAGGAATTACAATTGGGTCTGAGATGTCTGGAGATGTCAGAAATGTTAATCTTGAAAATATGACAATTTTTCAAGCAGATAGAGGTATTCGTTTAAAGACGCTTATAGGGCGTGGTGGTATTATAGAAAATATTCATATAAAAGATGTTACAATTAAAAATGTTATTAAGGAATCAATTAATTTAGATATGGATTACGGATCAAGCACGATGAAGCCAAAAACAGATAAGAAACCTCTCATAAACAATATTATAATTGAAAATGTACATGTAGAAAAATCATCTCCTAAAACTATTGTAGTTACTGGAATAGATGGTCAAATGAGCAATATATTGTTTAAGAATATTTTTACGGATGATGAAAAATTTATTAAAATAAAAAATGGAAAGGGTGTTTCATTAGAAGGAAGTATGCCACGTCAAGAAGAATAAAATAATTAATTTTTTAAATATGAAAATTATAACTATTTCTGGTCTAGATGGATCAGGGAAATCAACTCAAAGAGAAATGATAAGAGTTTGGCTTAAATCTCAAGGCAAGAAGATTTTTTATTTCCATTCAATTCAGTTTAGCTTAGCTAATAAGTTTTCTAATAAAAGTGAAAGTGAAAATGGAAAAAGCATTACGAAAGCTAGTTGTTGGAAAATTATTTTGCGAAAAGCATTTTTAAAAATTGATTTGGCTCGTTTTAAGTTGTTACGTAGCATGCTACGTAACAAGGGTTATGATTATATTCTGAGTGATAGATATTTTTATGATAATTTGATTAACATTTCCTATCTTTCCAAAAAAGATTATTCTTGTGTTTGTGGAATTGTAAAACCAGACACAGCAATTTATCTTGATGCTAATCCAAAAAGAATTATGACTCGAGAAAGAAAACCAGATCAAGGGGTTGAGTATCTAAAAGAAAAGAAGGAAATTTTTGAAAAGACTTATCAGAAGTTTGAAATGATTAGAGTTGATGGTAACCGAGATGAAAAAGAAATTTTTGAAGAGATAAAAAAAATAATAACTAAAAACTAACGCATGTCTTATAATCTAGCAAAATCGGCTCTATGGTTAACATCTGCGGAAATTGTATTTAACATTTCAAGTTATGTCATCCATTCTGCAATTGGAAGAATTTTAACTCCAGCTGATTATGGTCGTTTCGGATTAACAATTACTTTGACTACGATGATCATTATTTTGATTGGGCGTGGAATTCCAACAGCAATGACAAAATATTTAAGTGAGGTTTTTGAAAGTAAACCAGAATGGGTTTTACCAATCAAAAGAAAAGCGGCTTTTCTTCAATTCATCTTAATGAGTTGTGTCACAGTTATATTTTTCTTCTTAGCTCCAGTGATTGCTTGGTCCTTGGGCGATCCAACACTGGCTCCCCTTTTTAGACTTTCTGCTTTGATAATTCCTTCTTTTGCCCTAGCTTCTTTTTATGTCCAATATTACACCGGTCTTCATCAATTTAATATTCAATCTGTTCTTAAGGTAGCTAGATCTTTGGCAAGAGTGTTTTTTATTATTCTGCTTGCTTATTTTTTCAGTGTGAAAGGAGCAATAACCGGATTTGTGATCGCACCATTAATAGTTTTCTTTGTTGCTTTGATTATTGATATATTTTGGATAAGTAAAAAGTATCCAACTCAAAAAAGTTTAGTTTTTGATTGGAAAAAACTTTTGAGTTACGCTTGGCAAATTGTAATTTTCTTTTTAGCTTATGAGCTTTTTATCAGTATTGATTTATATCTTGTAAAAGGACTTTTAGGAGATGATCATCTAACCGGAATATATAATGGTGCTTTGACCGTTGGTCGCATCCCTTATTATCTTTTTTACGCTTTGACTATAATTCTTCTGCCAGTAATTTCAAAAACCACTTCAGAAAATGACCATGAAAAAACAAATGAAATAGTTTCAAATTCATTACGTTTAATGATAGTTCTTTTGGTGCCTATAGTAATTTTGATGTCCTATTTTGCTAAACCGATTATTGAGCTATTTTATGGTGTGAATTATCTAGATGCAGCGATGCCAATGTCTGTTTTGGTGTATGGCGTAGGATTTTTAACAATTTTTTATGTAATGTGCTTTGTAATGAATGGAGCGGGGAAAACTAAAATCCCCATGAAGCTTTCTATTATCGGCTTAGTTTTAAACATTGTTTTAAATTATTTTTTCATCAAAAAGTTTGGAATAATTGGTAGCGCTTGGGCAATCACCATCTCTTCTTTTGCCATCATGTTTTTAATGATTTTCTATCTGCAAAAAGAATTTAAATTAACTATTAAGTTAAAAGATTTAGCCAAGATAATTTTAGCTGGAGTTGTCATCTATTTTTTTTCTCAACTCTTCCCACAAAGTCAATGGATGTTTATTCTTTGGGGAGGAATTTTATTTATAATTTATCTGATTATTCTTTTGATTCTCGGTGAGATTAAAAAAGAAGACGGAGAATTTTTAAAGAGAATGGTTTTTAAAAAGAATAAAAAAATACCCCAGTAGTAGAGCGAAGCTCACTACGGGGCAAGTAAAACAATGAATAAAAAAATAACATTAGTGGTGATTTGTTTAATTCTAGGAGTTTTCTTTTTGCAATCGCAAATAGTTTTGGCGGGATCAAATAAAATTTATGTTGATAAAGATCATAATGGAGATGAAAAAGGAATTAAAGACGATCCATACAAAACAATTAAAAAAGCACTTGAAAGCGCTGGATCTGGCGATGAGATACACATAGAAAATGGAACTTACAAAGAAGATTTAACGATCGGAAAAGGTATAAGTTTGTATGGAGAAAACAAAAGTAAAACAATAATTGAAAATTCTGGGAATGGAATAGTCGCCGAGGGAGATAATCATATTGAAGATTTAACTATTTCTGGAGGACGTGACGCGATTACTTTTGAAGAAGATGGAGAGATTGAAAGTTGCTATATAAAGGATGCAGAAAAAAATGCTATAAATTTAGTTACAGGAAAGGACAAATTTGTTTTAACTAAATCAAAGATAAAAAATAATGCCAAGGGAATCTATGTTCAAAGAGGAAGAAAAATTGAAATTTCAAATAATGAATTTTCTGAAAATAGTGAAGAAGGAATTGATGTTAGGGGTGAAGTTAAGGGATTTATTAAAAATAACTCAATTTCTAATAGTGGCGAAGGTGGAATCGAGATTGTTTTGGGTGGCGCTGAGGTAGTTATCTCAAATAATATTATAAATAAAAATGGATCTAGCGGTATCGCCTCTCAGTTTTATGATTTTGTTTCAGAAGTTGGAAGTGTAAAAATTCAAAACAATATAATTAGTAAAAATAAAAAATTTGGGATAAGATGCGGAGCACCACAAGGAGGAGATATGAAAAAAGGATATTGGAATGAGTCTCTTCAATTAGATAATAATACAATAGAATTAAATAATCTTTCAGCTATAGATCCAGCCTGTAAGTTAATAAAAGCGGTTTCTGAAGATGAAGAGGAAAATCAAAAAATAACAGAGATTAAAGCAGTAGAGGAAGCTGTCCAGGAAGCTGTCAAGGCAGCTGAAGAAGAAAGACGACTAAAGGAAGAAGCATTTTTAAAAGAAGTTGAAGAATTAAAAAAAGAAACAGAAAATTTTAAAAGTGGTTCTACTAACTTAGTTTCTCAAATAAATAATGTCGGTAAGTTTAAAAAATTTCTGTTTGGAATAGAAAAAGAAAAAATTGAAGAATTAGCTTCTTTGAATGAAAAGCAAAAGAAAGCAACATATAGATTAAGAGAAATTGAAGCAATCACATATGATGAATCTATCGAGCAAATTGCTGTGAAAATTATTGAGGAGGCAGATTCTATTTTTCAAGATAATGAATCTTTTATAGCTGATCAATCTGATTCCATTGGTTTTTTTGGATGGATCAGGGGTCTTTTTTAATTTTATTTTCCCCATCTATAAACCAGAACATCACCCCTGACTGACGAATTACTCACTTTATCAAGATTTTTAATGATGTAGTCAATCGCATCATTGGAAATATAAGCGTCATCATTATCGGAAATTATAAACCATCCGGAACTATTCTCGGATGTTATTTTTTTAATTTCCTCTAAAGACAATTTTTCTTTGGATAACTCCCCACCGAAACTATAGACTTTAGTTTTTGTGCCACCCCAGTAGTAATTTCTAAAGTTTCTAGTTATTAAGACGTCGTTTTCGCCTGCTTTCTTTTTAAAATAAGAAAATATTTTTTTGTATTGAGGACTATCTGAACTTGATGTTTGATTGTAGACATTGTTTTGTTGAAAGAAATAGGCATAATTTGGAAGGATTAAGAGGGCAAGAACGATTGAAGCTAGAAAAGCTTTTTTGCTCCAAGCTTTTAGATTTTCTTTAAAAAAGTCAGCAACAAAATAGATTCCAGAAGCGATGATGATTATTTCAAAAGATCGAACAAAAAAAATATATTGATCTCCAGAATTCCTGTCCCAAATAAATACGGCCAAGAGGACAGTTCCAAAGAAGGAAACGATTAACCAAAGAGATTCTTTGAGCAGGTTTTGTTTTTTTAAAAGAAAGTAAATCCCTCCAGCTAAGAATATTAAAGTTAGGATAGCACTGCTATAATCAGTAAAGATTTTCGAGAAATAACTAATGTTATCATTAAAGAATTCTAGTCCGGCCGTATAGGTTTTCATTTCTGTTGGAAATAATGCCGCTCCAATGAAGTAACCAATTATTGATAGAATTATAATAAAGGAATATTTATTAAGGTATATTTTTTGTTTGAATTTAATGATTGCTAGAATGATTGAGTAAATTAAAACAATAAAGACTATATTGGCAGTTAGTTGATGAGTCATGATGCTAATCATTCCTAGAATCAAAGCCGGGATTAGATAGATGAAATTAAATCCAGTTTTCTCCCAAAGGGATTTTAATATCCTATTTTTACCATTGTATTTTTCTTCTAAAAATCTGAAAAGGTACCATGAAAAAGCTAGGAAAACTGCAAAGAACATCGCATACATTCGTAGCCTTCGGTCAAAGATTAGACCAGAGATGCTAATTGCGAAGAGAAATGCGCTGATTAGTCCAATTTCATCTTTCTTGGAAAAATAGCGAGCGACACAAAAAATTAAAAGAATAGAGATAATCCCCCAGAGCGCACTAATGCTTCTGGCCACGCCTTCTGTAGGAGGCAATATTTTAAACAGTTGAGCTACTTGAATTTTATATACCCAAGCGCGTTCATCGCGAGCTTGAAAAGCATTTTCTTTATTCACTTCTCCAAAATTAAAATCCCAATTTTGCCAAATTCCAGTCTGGGTGTAGGCATAGGTAGAATTGATGTCCAAGAATTCGTCCGCCACAAAAGAATTGTCACCTAATTTATAAAACCTTAGGAAAGTTCCTATAAGAAGAATAGTGACTAGTAATAAGATTACATTTTTTTTGCTTAACATTATTTTAAAATTATAAATTATTCATCTTCCAGACCGTCTAAATTACATTTTCCAAAGATTTCATTCCAACGACATCTAACGGGAACACCGGAAGCACTAGTGGGCTTTCCTTTTGGTTCAAATATTTGTTCTAAATCAGTAACGGCTTCGTTGATTGGAGCTAAATAGAAAACAACAAGAGTACCAAAATTTCTTTCTTCTACTAATTCGTAGGCCGGTGCATATTTAATTAAATCTTTTTCGGTATTAGAGAAAGTTGGATAGATTAGGAAGTAGTTTCCTTTTTCGTATACCCTCTTCCCGATTGAACTGTTCCTAAGGTCATCTCGAGGAATCCCTCGCTCTGCTAGATGATATAGGAATGATCGACGGTAGAAAGGATCACTATTCACATAAACTGGATAATTATTTTGAGCATACTTTGATTGGATATAATCGGTTATTAGAAGTTGCTGTTCTATTGTAACGCGATCTCTTTCTTTTAGTATTTTGTCTGATTCTATGTCAAAAACTTCATAAGGAGCACGGTTCATCTCGGAAAATCTTTGAGTGATGTTTTTTAAGTCGCTAAATAGAATTGCCAAGAAGATAAACAGAATTATCGCTAGGGCTAATTTTTTATTCTTTAATTTATTGTTTATTGCTTCAAAATATAATCCTAAGAATATAAAAGGAATTGGAGCGACAAGAAGCCAAAAGCGAGGAGCTATATCATAAGCGATTGGATAGAAAAGCCCAAGCGAAACAATTGTCCAAATTGAGACTAGGATAATGAAATCTTTTTTGCGCTGATCCTCTGGTTTTTTATTAAATAGAATCTTTTTGAGTTTAAGTATGAGCAAAATTAATCCTCCTCCCCAAAAAGCCAAGGATAATATTCCAAGTGGAAGATTTTTTCTGCATCCACCGTCGCATTGAATGTCATTTCCTTTTAATTTTGGAAGTTCGCTGTGAGATGAGGATGTGAGAACCAGAAAATAGCCCAGTGAATTTTCAGAAGCGTTTTTCCAAATTTTTTCTATTGTATTATGAATATCTTTAGTCGATTTTTTAGTAAAAGCTTTAGTGAATTCTTTGATATTATCTCCTCCTGTTTTAAAGTCATTGATAATTGGAGGAGTGTAAAAGAGAATAATGACTAAAATAGCTAAAAGCCAATATTTTATTTTTATTTTTGGACGCTTCCAAACTATAAATACAAAAGAGATGGTTGGAATAGCCATGAAAGCCAAGAAATGAAGCTGAGTAACGATGGAAATAGAAAGTGCACAAATAATAAACCAAAGTCCCCTTCTTTTCTCTTGCGCGTCAGAGAGCTTTAAAAGTGAATATATAGTTAATGTGCCAAAAAACGGTATATTGTTTGGATTCCAAGCAAATCGAGAATACATGATTAAAAAAAGTGAAAGAGCAGAGAGAGTTGTTAAAATTAGGGAAATGTTTTCTTTGAAGTATCTTTTGAAAAGTAAATAGAAAATTAAAATTGTGAAGCAAGAAAAAATTAGAGATAATGTGGCATGTCCAGTTGGAGTATTTCCAAAAATTTTTGCACTAATATAGTTTGTGTTATAGAAGGCTGGACCAAGTCTTAAAAAAGAACCAGCAGCCTTTGGTCCAAGAAGGGGTAAGTTTCCAATTCCTTCATCTATAGCTAGATTGACCACTTTTGCATCTCGAGATTGATCTAGTTCAAAATGAAGCCAATCAGAAAAATTATAGGATCTTAAAAAAGTTCCTACTAAAAATATGGCTAATAATAAACCAAGAGCTAGATATTTTTTATTCAGCATAACAGCTTTATTTTTCATTAGATTAGTGTATAATTAGGATAAATACTTGTTTAAGTTTAAAACATTTTTATCTTTTAATCAAACTAACTTTAATGTATATGTATAAAAAAAATAGCGATATGCTTTTATTTTTTATTGGTTTCTTTTTTGCTATTAATAGCCTTTTTTTTATTGCCATAGAAGTTGAACAAATGGGACTATTTTTTATACTTAACTTAAAAAGTGTCTATGCTTTATATCTAGTATTAGTATTAATATTTGCATATCTAATTTTTTTAAGAAGAAAAAATTTAAATTTAAATTTATTTAAAAAATTATTAATAATGTTTTTGCCTACAGTTTTGATTTGGGTTTACGGATTTATAGAATCAATACATTTTAATTATTTTTTTAAATTTCTTGCCGATCTTTATTTTATTGGAGTTTGTTTTTATTTTTTGTTTATAATTCAAAAATATGAAAAAATATCTGATTTTTTGAATGAGTTTGGAAGCCTTAAGAAGATTAACTTTGCTAATCTTTTTAAATTTAAAAAGAATATTGTTATTTTTATCGTTTTGTTAGTATTTGTAATAAATTTGTCTTTTGGTCTTTTCCATCTGTCTAAATATGCCGCGGTAGATGAAGCCCTGTGGACTGGAGGAAGAATTACAAAATTTTGGAGCAATATTCAAGATAGAGAATGGGAGAAAACAAGAGTGAGTGATAAGCCAGGCATCACAGTTGCTATTCTTTCTGGAGCAGGTTTGAATTGGGTTGATCCAAAAGATGATAAATATAATAATTATAATTTTGTAGAAAAAAGAAATTTTGTCTTTAGGTTCCCTATTCTATTATTTAGTTCCCTAATGCTATTTGTTTTCTTTTTTGCATTAAAAAGGCTTTTTGGCAGGACAGTATCGATGGTTTCTGTTATTTTGATAGGGCTTTCACCGCTACTTATAGGTATTTCAACTATTATAAATCCAGATGCTATTTTATGGATATTTACCTCTATTTCTATTATATTTTATTTTTTGTACATAAAAGATAAGAAAAATAAGGATTTGTATCTGTCAGGTGTCTTTTTAGGATTGTCTTTGCTTACAAAATATGTTGCAAATATTTTATATATATTCTTTTTAGTATTAATCTTTTTAAATTTCCTATTTAATAGAGAAAAAAATGCATCCGTAAGGGAATACTTTAAAAAATCATTTTTTGATTATATCATTTTGGTTTTCTTCTCTCTGTTAACTTTTTTTGTTTTATTGCCTGCTGCGTGGGTTGAGCCAATAAAGATTTTTGAGAGTACCATATTATCTCAGGCTTTTGAGAAATTCTTACCTTTATTTTTGATTATTCTATTTTTTATTATTTTAGATATGGTTGTTTTAAAAAATAAGATAATTTCTTTTGTCTTTGAATATATTTCAAAATTTAATAATTTGATCTTTAAATTCATTGTTGCCGCTTTCTCTTTGATAAGTATTTTTATAATTACTAATGTTTACTTTGGAACCAAGTGGCTTGATGTGGAAAAGATATTAGCCTCTCCTAAGACTTCTTTTGAATTTTCTAATACTTTACAACTTTTCTTGGCTAACTTTCATTCTTTACTCTTTGGAATTACGCCAATTGTTTTATTAGGAATGGCTTATTTCTTATTTAAAAGTCTTAAAAACAAAGAAGTAAAAAAAGAATTCTATTACATCTTCTATTTGTTAATATTTATTATTCTTTATTATTTAGGCTCATCATTCAATGAGGTTAGCGCGACTGTGAGATATCAAATAATTTTATATCCCCTAGCATCAATAATTGCCGCTTTTGGGTTAACTGAATTTTATAAGAATTGTGATATTTTAGAGAAGTATAAAAAGATAACTCTAACTCTGCTGATCGTCGTGTCAGCTTTTAGTGTCTATATGATAAAGCCTTTTTATTTTAGTTATGCTAATTTTCTTTTACCTAAAAAATATGTCTTAAATTTGAAGGATATGGGAGATGGTAGCTATGAAGCAGCTCAATATTTAAATTCCCTTCCTAGGGCTAAAGATTTAACAATCTGGACTGACAAGAGGGGCGTTTGCCAATTCTTTGTTGGTGAAAAGTGTCACAGCACATTTAGCTTTGAGCAAAAAGAATTGAATAGTTTTGATTTTGTTGTTGTCACTTCTGGGCGAGAAAGTAGAACAACAAATATGATATTAAATAGATTTTATGGAGTAAGTGTAAAAACTCCTAGAATAGATAAGATTTATAAGGAAGAAGATTTTGATTTTAAATTGGAAATAGGAGGAAGGCCTAATAATTTTATAAAAGTTGTAAGTGGAGATAAATTAAAAAAATAAAATGAAAAATATTACCGAAAAAAAATTAATAAAAATTTTACTGCTAGCATCTATTGTATGCTTTTATGCCTTTGGCTTATTTCATATTTCAAAGTTTGAAACAGTGGATGAACATTTTTGGAAATACGATAGAGTTCCTCAGTATTGGAGTGCTCTAAAGAATCGAGAGTGGAAAAAAACGCATATAAATGATAAGCCTGGGATATCCGTTGCGTTGGTTTCTGGTGTTGGATTGTTATTTGAAAATCCAATAACACATAGAATAAGAGATGAAAAAATAACTAAAAATGAAGTTTATACAGTTTATGATTCGAATAGAACTGAAAAAATAAACTTTTCTTTGCGTTTCCCAATACTTCTCTTTAATGGATTATTTATATTTTTCTTTTTTTGGATAATTAGAAAAATAACCGAAAACGATTGGCTGGCACTTTTTGCCTCTGTGTCCATTGCGTTGTCGCCTATCTTGATAGGGATTTCCCAGATTATTAATCCAGATTCTCTTCTTTGGAGTTTTTCATTTGCTTCAATTTTGTCTTATTTGGCTTTGATAAAAATTAAAAAATTAAAGTTTTTAATTCTCAGTATTGTCTTTACTGGATTCAGCCTGCTTTCAAAATATTCTGCCAATATTTTATTTCCAATATTTTTATCATTAATAACGCTTAATTATATTTTTGATATTGAAAATATAAAGAAGACGAAGGAATATTTTTTAAAACAAATATTCAACTTAATTTGTATTTTTGTAGGCTCCGCAGTAATATTTTCTATTTTTATGCCTTCGGTTTTTGTTAAATCGAAAAAACTTAAACATTTATATGAAGGAACTATAGGCGCTCCAGGGATGGAAAAAATATTCCCACTTTTTGCTTGGGTAATATTAATTATATTTGTATTGGCGATTTTTTTTGATGGTAGAATATTGAAAAAAGTCGGGACCTATCTTAACGATAAAAAAGAACTTCTTTTGAAGTTAGTTTGTTTTATTATGCTGTTTATTTTTTCCTTTATCTTAATTAATGGACTGACTAACCAAAAAATCATTCCTTTTAATCTAATGAGGAACGAAGCCTATTTTCAAAGAGGTTTAATTTTTGAAAATATTCCTGGATACGATGATAATTCTGCTTTAGTTCAAAATTTTAAAAAATTGATTTTACAATTTTATCCGTTTGTTTATTCATTGCATCCGTTGGTGTTAATAACTGTTTTGCTATTTTGGATAAAAATCATATTTAAGGGATTTAAAAGATCAAATATATTATTTCTTACGGTTTTTTTCTTTTCTCTCTTTCCTTTGATTTATTTTTTTGGAAATACAATGGCAAAAGTTTTAACTAATATCCGATATAGTATAATGCTCTATCCTATATTCAGTCTATTGGCTGCTATCGGGATCATCGATTTATTGGGATACTTTAAAAATATTTCTAAAATTAAGAAATATTCTATAGCAATAAGCTTACTCTTTGTTTTAGGATGCGCGTCTCTAATTAATGCGAAGCCATTTTACTTTAATTACACAAATTCTCTATTGCCGAAAAAATTTATAATAACAGATGCTTGGGGCTATGGAGAATATGAAGCAGCGGAATATCTTAATTCCTTACCTAATCCTGAAGATCTTATAATCTGGTCTGATAGGAGTGCTATCTGTCAGTTTTTGAAAGGAAAGTGCATTAGAGATTACAAAATTGATTTGAATAAATCTGTTCCTGATTACATGGTTATATCAAGGAGAGGTGAATTTAGACACAAGTTCATTTGGGCCTATCCTGAGCTAGCAAAAAAAGACTTCATGTATTATTACGAAAAAGATCCAGAATGGACAGTTGAAATAGGAGGAAGAAAAAGTAACTTTGTTAGAATAGTAAAATCTGAAGAATAGTCTTAATATAGCTAAGCTTAATATGAAATGAAAAATAAAATAAAAAGAATTTTTTTCAATAAGGTTAATCTACTTTTAATAATTCCAATTATTCTTTATATATTATTTGGATCTTTTCATATAACAAAATTTGTTACAACGGATGAGCAATATTGGGTATATGACAGAATCCCAAAATATTGGAGCGGTGTAAAAAAGTTAAAAGCGAAGAATACACATATAAATGATAAACCAGGAGTTTCTTTGGCTATTTTTTCTGGGTCAGCTCTTCTTTTTGAAAATAACCCAACGGCGAATCATAAGATTGAAGAAGATAAAAATTTAGATAAATATAAAGTTGATTATACTGAAAAGTTACACTTATATTTTCGTCTCCCAATTTTTCTATTGATTGGAATTTTATCAATTTTTATATTTTGGATAATAAAGAAAGTCACTGAAAATGAGTGGATAGCACTCTGGTCCACTTCATTGATACTTCTCTATCCTATTTTACTTGGTATATCAAGAATCGTAAATCCTGATGCTTTGTTGTGGGCTTTTGTTTTTTCTGCAGCCATGTCTTACTTCGGTGTGATAAAATATAACGAAAAAAAATATATATTTCTGACAATATTATTTACAGGAATGGCCCTCCTCACAAAATATGTAGGTAATATTCTTTTCCCATTTTTCATAGCGACAATGCTTTTGCATTATTTTTTTAACTTTGAGGAAAAGTTTAAAAATAATCAAAATGATTCTATCAAATATTTCAAAAAACAACTTGTCTCTATCCTTTTAATTTTTATTGGATCTTCTCTGCTATTTTGTATTTTAATGCCAGCGGCTATATTTAAACCAAAATTTATTTACCAAGGAACATTGGGGGCTCCTGGCTTTGATATGATATTCCCTTCCATTTTAGCCATGTTAATTATTATGCTATTTGATGTCGTAGCTTTAAAGGGAAAAATTATACATAAAATATTTGGTTTTTTAAATAAGATTAAGGGTGGCATAATAAAAAGCATAAATGGAATTGTTTTTGGATTTTTATTGCTTACATTTGTAAATTGGATTTTGCATCACAAGATAATTGATTTAACTAGAATTCCAATTAGCACACGTTCTAAGGAACTCTTTATAGATGGTACGAATTTTTTTGAAAAGATAATTTTAGATCTTTTCCCGTTTATTTTTACGATGACCCCTATTGTTTTTTTATTTTTAATGTTTATTTTGATAGTCATTCTTTATAAAAAAAATCATCCTTATTTATTCTACGTAACTAGCATATCATCATTAATGATAATGTTTTTTGTTGGAGCGGCTATGGCAGGTATTCTTTTTTCCCCACGTTATGATATGATACTTTTCCCTTTTACAGCATTTCTGGCTGCGATAGGCATTTATGAATTATATCAAAGAAAAAGTATTCAAAGATTTATTAAGCCTGCGACAATTTCTTTATTACTTGTGTTTATTGCTTCTTTGAGTTTGTGGTTTTCTAAGCCCTTTTATTATAATTATGCATCATCTTTGCTACCACAAGAATATACAACTAATAATACTTGGGGTTTTGGTGGGTATGAAGCTGCTCAATATTTAAATTCCCTACCTGATGTTGAGGATATAACAGTTTGGGTAGATTATCGTGGAACTTGTGAATTCTTCAAAGGGAATTGCATAAGAGATATTAAGTTTGATGAAGAAAAACATAAAATAAATTACTATGTATTAACAAGGCGTGGTCAATCACGTTATAATTTTAGGCATATAAACAATCTTCAAACATTAGGAATTGAACCTTCTTGGGAATTGTTAATTGGCGATAGGCCGGAAAATTTTATCAAAATTTTTAAAAATAAAAACTAATAAAAATATTAGTTTTATAAAAATATTTTAAAAGAGATTTCTTATTTTGCTGGTTAGTTTTTTTTAGTAGCTTTCAAATAAGCTGGAAGAGCTAAGAAACTTACAAGCATTTGCATGAAGCGACTTATAATGGCAACTGTGACTACAGCTGAAGCATTAACTCCAAAGAGCCCAAAAAGCGTTAAGTAGGACCATTCTTTAAGTCCAATATTATTAATACTGATAGGAAGGGCAGAGATAATACTGATTAGAAAGATAACAGAAAGATAATTTAGCATCCCAATTTTTACTCCTAAGGCTATAAATAGGATATAATTCAATAGTCCAACCCCAACAATAGAAAAAAGAATCGAAAGGACAATGGACTTAGTAATTATTCCAGTTTTATTATTATATGAATATAGTTCTCGAATAAAATGAATTATTTTTTCAGGAAGAATCTTAACTACCAATCTTTTTACAAGCTTGATTTTTTTTATGTAAAAAATAAAAATATCAATTACGAAGGACAAGATAAGTAGAATATTTATAGTTAGCAGGACTTTATTAGAAAAAACAATCTTATAATTTAAGATACCAAAAAAAACTGCCAAAATGGTAGCGCCAATAAAACCAGTTATTCGGTCCATAAAGACGGCAGAAGTGGCTTCAGCATATTTTCCTTGGGGAGATCCAATCTTGTAGGCCTTAAAGGCGTCTCCAGCAATAAAGGATGGCATAAAATTATTAATAAAGGTACCGATTAGATACAACTTGAAAAAAATCCAATGAGTTGAATGGATTCCTTTGAAAGCGGTTAGAATTTTCCATTTGTAAGAAGAAATAAAAATTCCTAAGATTAATATACTTGTGTATAGGATTAGCCACCAAGCATTTATGGTTTTTAGATTTTCAAAAACTTCCGGCCAGTTTGTTTGGTAAATTACTAAAAATAAAAAACCACAACTGATGAGTATCTTTATGGCTAGAGAAATTTTCTTTTTTATTTTTTTATTCATTTTTATAAATTTTATGATATTGCATTGCGACATTTTTCCAGCTTAGCGTTAGGGCTTTTTTTCGACTAGCCAAAGACATTTTTTCTTGAAGTTCTGAATTTGTAGCTAGGAGTCTTATTTTTTCAGTAATATCTTTTGCATTTTCCATTTTGATAATGAATCCGTTTTTTCCATTAGTTACCAATTCTTTTGTTCCGCCAGTAGCGGTAGCTATGAGTGGAAGTCCAGAAGCAAGAGCCTCGAGCATTGTATTGCTCATCCCTTCATTAAGTGATGGCAGGATAAAAACATCTGCTTTTTGATAGAGTCTGGTTATTTGTGAGTGCTCTACTCGTCCTAAGAATGCAATTTTATTCTCAAGGTGTAGGTCTTTTGCTAATTTTTCTAATTCAATTTTTCGATCCCCTTCTCCAGCTATGATTAATTTTATATTTTCTTTTTCCATTAATTTTATAGCTTCAATCAAATATTTTATTCCTTTTCTTTCGGTAATTCTGGAAACACAGAGAATGGTGAATTCTTCGTTAGCTTTATTTTCAGCTGGCGTGAATTCATTAGTGTCGATTCCATTAAAAATTATTTCAATTTTTTGATTGGGTTTTGATTCTAACGCTAGATCTTTTAATCCTTGGCTATTGGATACGACAGAAATAGATTGTGACCAAATTAATTTTATAAGGGGTTTCAAAAGAAAATAAATCAAAGGGAATCGATCGCTATAACCCGGAACATCAGCTCC